>Ga0194115_10000492_pt1 | contig 57725 bp, 60 predicted proteins | sample TA2MahsurfametaG_3_FD_148656 | JGI IMG/M metagenome (GOLD analysis project Ga0194115, IMG submission 148656) | Freshwater microbial communities from Lake Tanganyika, Tanzania - TA2015002 Mahale S4 surface | ecosystem: Environmental > Aquatic > Freshwater > Lake | place: Tanzania: Lake... | reverse complement strand
ACTACTGTAAAGAAATGATTGAAATATGCAATAGAAAATCAAATAAATTAAAACCTTATTATTTTAAAAAACAAATTGAAATAGCAAAAAGAAAATTATTAACCTTTAAATCAGAATAAGATGGAAGGACTACCAAAATACACAGAAAAAGACATTTCTAGGAGCGTTTATCGGTACTTGATAACGCACACCCTCGAAGGAACAACACAATGCTTCTACACGCATTGGTTTGACCCTAAAAACCATTTTCCCGACAGCGGGAACATGGTAGTAATTGATTTAGTAAAAAATCAGTATATGACCAACGAAAAAGATTGGTTGGATATTGAAGAAGACCACTTATAAAAACATGAAAACTTGGCAAAAACAAATCTTAAAAATGACCGAAAACGAACACTATAATTTAATAAATAATTTAGATAAAATGAAAGACACACCCAAAAATTACACAAAGCTAGATGAGTTAATGACCCGTCTAGGATTTACCCCTTACAACGATGAGAGAGGTTTTTATTTTCATTCAGCAATAGGACTAAACCTAATTGATTTAACAGGAACAGCCCAAGATGAGCCATCAGTTATGAAAGAAATCCTTCGCCAAACAATCACTATTGGCAGAGGTCAAGGTCAAGAAATGGTTCAGCAGACCATCAGGGAAGCACTAGGCTTGTAAGAAACTAATTAACGTAAATAAGTATGGAGACCCTTTATTTAAGAAAACAGAAAACTGTTAAAGCTATTCAAATAACCGAATCCACCACCGCCCTAGAAATAGAGCAATTTTTTAAAGACTTGGGGTTCACCCTTTATTCAATAAAAAAGGAGAGCGTAAAACCATTTTTAAGCAGGTCGGAGCGACTAGAAATTGAATTGCTAGATTCAGAAAACCAACATAAAACCGTGCATTGCTTTTATCAGGATTACATTTATTTTGAAGATAGGCTTTTAGGCGTTATGAGTAAATCTGACTTTGAAAGTCAATTTGATTCAATTGAGCCAATTTTAGATAAGTTGGCGCAACAACTTGGATAAACCCCATGAAAAAAAAGCCTACCCCTATGGGAATATTACTAACCTCACTTGATAGGCGCATCGGGAATTTTAAAAAACTCTTGAAATCCGATAAAATGTCTGACAAGAATAGGTATGTATTAAACAACATAGTCAAGGAACTAATAAGTTTCAGGGAAGGTATTAAAACCAAGTTGTTGTTTTTGGAGGAAGAATCAATCATTTCTGCTTACAGGGACGCAACACTAGAACAATGTAGGGATATTCCTATTTTGTTCAATGAATCAGAAATAGAGATAACAGATGACGAAAAAGAATTGATTGAAATAGCTTCGGTCAACTACTATAAGGACAAGTATGACAACAATACACGAAGTTAGTCAAGTTTTAAAAGTTAACACCCCTTTTGGAGAGGCGCAGGTTCTTTTTATAATGGATTATGGAATACACCAAAATACCATTTGGATTTGCGCCAATTCAGAAGACGGAAAAATCAGGCATTTTGACAGCAACCAAATTTCCTTAACCACAAACCACACGATAGGTATGAACGTAAGAAAATAGTTCGTATCTTTAAGTATGGAAGAACGAGTAAGGATTAAGAATAGTTTTGGCAAATGTCATATACACGAGGGAGAGATAATTTGTTTCTCCGAAGAAAAATACGAAATAGATTATAAACGCAAGTTTTACTTGTTTGATGTAATTCCAATGGGAGCGGTCAGGATGACAAAATCCGACAAATGGAAAACCAACCCGAACCACCTAGACCCCAAGAAACGCCAACGAAAAGAAGTAGCCCAATACTTTGCCTTTAAAACGCTTATCAAGTTACAGGCAAATCAGATGAATTATGAACTAAAAGACACCATAGATGCCGTTTATCTTATCCCAATGCCTAATAGTTGGTCAGAGAAGAAAAAACAGCGCATGAACGGGCTTCCTTGCAAAGTGAAACCCGACACCGATAACATTACTAAAGCGGTCAAGGATGCGTTAAAAGAACAAGATAGCGAAGTTTGGTACGAGAAAACGGAAAAGCGTTGGGCTTTCAAGGGAAGTATCTTAATTTATGGATAAAAAGGCTCTGCCAACTGACTAAAATTTTACAGAGCCTCTATTATGATAGATATTTTCAAATGTACAAATAATTTATGAATAAAAAAAGCCCCAATTTCTTGAGGCTCACGTTTATAGTTGTAAGGTTTTACCTATTTTTTTCAGGGTCTTCGGCAGTAGTTTGTTGCACCTAATAAGAGCGATAAACTAAAACACTACCAATACCAAAAACAGACAGCCCTAAAACGGTTAAAGTAAATTTAGTGTCTGCTTTCATTATCCTTGTGCTTGTGTTTCAGGACGAGGTTGGAATTTAGCAATATCTGACTTTAAATCAGTCAAAAGCAAGTCATAATAACCATCTTTTCCCATTAAACGAGAAATATATTTAGGCGTAATTGAGTTACCCGCATTTTTAATAGCTTCCGCTAATTGATACGCATTTGGATAACCGCCGAAACGTGCCAATTTACCTGTTTTACCATACGCCCCTGCATTATAAACAGAAATCATCCTATCAAGTCTAACTTGTCCGTTTTCAGTAGCCCAAGCAGGTGAATCAGGCGTAAGCCCATTTAAGTAAGAATCAGCCAATTGTCCTAGAATAATTGAACCAATAAGTATGTTCAATTCAGGTTTTATTTGGTCAGCTTCGGTAATTACACGGGTTTTTCCCGCAGAATTAAAGGTAATTCCAAAAGAAGCCAATTTGCTTTTTTCGGCAGGTGTCATACGACCCAATGCAAGTTCGTTTTCTAATTGCGTTTTAGCATAGTCACGATTCCATTGCATAATACCACGAGTAATATGTCCTTGCGCTCCAATGTTAGAACCAACTCCTGATTCTACGGCACTAAACGCCACTAGCATTTCAACAGGAAGTTTAGAATTTTCAGAAGCAAATTGAAAATAGCTTCCGTATTTATCCAATCCTTTTTTAAGCATAGCAACAACCGATGCTTTATTACCCATACCTGCATCAGCAAATAAATTTTGTGATGGAATATTTAATGTATATGTAGCCATTTTTTTTTAGGTTTATTTGTTAACTACTGTTTGAATAACCCTCTCATCTTTTTGTGGGTTTCCGCTTCTAGTTTGAGATTTAATATAGGCCCTACGTCCAAAATAAATAGCAGTACCTAGAACTCCTGCTCCGAGTATTCCCAAAAGAATTTTTGTTGTTGTGTTCATTTTTTTTATTTTAAAATATAATTGTTAACGAATCCTTGAAAAACCGCATTTTGTTTCAGTTGGTCAATCCACCCACCTACTCCCATTATTTGCTTAATTTTAAAAGCCGTGCTAGGGTCTGAACCCTCAATTGCTTGAATTAAAGACAAGGCAGTAGTGTAGTTCTTACTTAAAGCCATCTGTACAGAAGGCACATCAGTATTACAAGCATTGAAATAAAGAACAATAATGCGCTCCAAAAGAAGGTTTTTATTAGAATCACTTGTTCCAATAGAGGTAATATTTGTTAAAGCATAGTTTATGTAGGGGTCTCCATCAATAAGTTGACCAAGAAAAATAGCCCCTAATAATAAATTGAACTCATAGTTTTTTAATAGGCTCTCAGTAACATCAGGAAAACTTTTTGTTTTTGTATCGAAAACGTAACCAAGTTTTTTTAAGGTGTTAAATTCATTAGTGGTCATTCTATTTTTACCTTTCTCGTAATTCAAAATTATTTTAGAATTAAGCCTTTGTTTAGTTTTAGGGTCAGTCGCTCCATAAAGCGTACTCAAAGACATTAAACCAAAAGCATTTCCTGAAGCAAAGCTAGGGTTAAAACCCGAAGACCCCGCAAAAGAAAATAAAAGAGAAGCAGGAATTTTTGTATTTTGAACAACTCTCCTCCAAATATCTACTGTTTTTTTGTTTCGAGTTATCCTACTTACCTCATTCTGAATATCAGCACTTGTTAATGAATCAACAGCCTTAAATGAGGGTATTGTTGGAACGGACAATGTAAATGTTGACATTTTATATGCTTTAGTTAATTAGACAATATTTATTTTTCGTTCTTGTTTTTCAGGAGCGGGAGATTTTGTGCTTTTCGCATCTGAACTTTTCTTAACAGCCTTGTAAATCAAATAACCGCCTGTTCCGATTACTCCAACGGTTAACACCCCAACCAATATTTTTGTAGCAATACCCCAATTTTTCATAGTAAAAAAATATAATTCAATCAACAAATGTAAAATATATTTTTTACGCTTTAAAATAAACTTTTTGAACATCGCAAGATAAAGGCTTTCTAAAACGGTTTTGTATAAATGTACAAGTCCAAAAAATAATTAGTTTTTTTCAGAAAAAAAAATTATTTTTGCTTCCTACATTTATTGTTTATGGACAAGAAAGAAACCAATAACGGAAAAAGAGGCGGATTACTAAAAGGAAAACCCCACTACGACAAGGATGGCAACTCTTTGGGCGGTATAAAAGCGGTGGTAACAGATGCAGGTGGAAAGCCCGTTGAACTAGAGGGTGGAGAGGTTATCATAAACAAGGAGGCATCCAAGAAACATTGGAAAGAACTTTCACGAATAAATCAAAGTGCAGGAAACGGTGTTCCTATTCTTCCTCCTGATGGAGCGAGTATGGACGAAGACCCCGAAGAATATAAAGACGGAGGAAACATTATAGAGTTTAATCCAAACCATTTGCCTAACAAATGGATTGTGGATTTTGCACTAGACATCAAAGAAAATCATCCTGAAATTTGGAAACTTGGCGGAAACATTTTTGGAAATGAGGCTTTTGAAAACCTAGTCCGAGTTCGAAAAAGAGGTCATTGGTTGGATTCTGAAGAATGGATGTACATTAAATGGAGAAGCTACGTTGCCCGACACAAAAAAGATTTTAGAATAGAGGGAGTTATAGCTATGCTTAAATGGACAGATACAGTTCAAAAAGGATGGTCATACATGAAAAGCCTAATCAAAGCTGAAATCGAAAAACGAGAAAAGAAATCAGATAAAATGGCTCGTGGTGGTAAAACGTGTACTACTTGCGACCATTGTGACGTTCTTGACAAAGACGGGAAAAGAGCAATTGATGATAAATCGTTAAAAAGGCTAACAAAGTGCGTAACTAAATTAACCCAAACGAAAGATTTAAACTTAAAGCCAAACGGACAGTACACACTCGCCCGTAAGAATCTACATAAAAAGATTATCAATGAGTTCAAGGAAAATGCCGTTTGCATCACAAAAGGGCAACCCATAGCAATTTTGATGGGTGGAAGCCCCGCTTCGGGTAAATCAAGTTTCTTAAAGAAATACCGACCATTTTTATTGCAGGAAGAAATTCTAAAAATAGATGCCGATGAGATTAGAGCAAAACTACCTGAATATAAAGGGTACAACGCTACTCAAACGCACCTAGAGACAAAAGATATAGTAAACACGCTTATTTCTGATAGGAATATCGGTGTTCCATGCGACTTTGACTTAATATACGATGGTACAATGAATAACGTGCGTTCTTACAAGCCACTCATTGAACTATTGAGGTCAAGAAACTATAAGATTTTTATAGTGTACATGGACAAAGTGCCAAAAGAGGTAGTGGTGGAGCGCATGAAAAACCGATACCGAGATACGGGTAGGTTTGTTCCCCTAGAAGTAATTGACGACTTCTTTCAGAAAGGAAAAAGCGCATTTGAAGAATTAAAACCCCTAGTGGACGGGTATCTAGTAATTGACGGGAGCAACCGAGATTACGATATTATCGAAAAAGGCGGTATGCAACTTCCAAAAGACCGTGCTTACAGCAAGTTGGGTCAAAAAATAAATAAAGCCGACCTAGATAAAATCGAATACAAGAAGGGTGGTAATGTAAACATAAACGAATACAAAGGCACAATAACTGACGACAGCGCAGAATATATTCTAAAATCGTTAGGATATAATTTTCAGAGCCAATATGATACTATAACGGGGCTAAGATTTTTTGGAACTTTTAAAGAAATAAAAAACGCCCAAAAAGATTTGTTGAAATACAACATTAAATCAAGTATAAGCGAAGAGGGTGTTTTTGGATATAAAGAATTAAGAATACCTAATCAAATTGTGGGATATAAGGAAGGCGGTAATATAGACAAGCAGGATAGCGTAGAAATGGATGTTCCATTGATGATTCGAATAATGGAATTAGCAAGGGAAGACATTAAATCCGACAAGGAACTTCACGATGTAGCCGAAAGGATGATTAAGATACGAAAAAAAGGTGTCTTGACTATGGATGATTACGACTTCATTAAGTCAGTAAAAAAAAAAGCCTCAAGCAAAAAGTAAGTAATCAATTTGCCACAGGCGGAACTGTTTTACTTGCTCCAAACGGAAAACCAAGTAACCTAACTACCGAGCAATACAAGTTAGTTCGCACCCCTAAATTTAAGGCTTGGTTCGGAGATTGGGAAAAGCTAATTACAACCAAAATAGAAGATTCAGGAATAGACGACATTACCCTAGCACGACTTGAAAGCGGTGTAAGTAAAGTAGTGGATGAGAACGGAGAGCCTTTGGTTTTATATCGTGGTACAAGTGGAGAAACACAAAACGTAAGTGGATTTTGGCTTACTAAAAGCAAAAGTTATGCAGAAGGATTTGGCGAGGTAAAAGAATATTTTGCTAAAGTATTGAATCCTATGTCCGAAGATGAATTTAATAAGACATGGATGGTTGATTTTTACAAATATGATGGAAGGCTTGGTGATTTTCACAAATTAGTAGTTAAAGAATCAAGCCAAATTAAACTAGCAGACGGCACAAACACCACTTTCGACCCCAACAATGACGATAATCGATACAAGCAAGGCGGAAGAACAATAGCCCAAACACCTGCCCCTGAAAAAGAGCGTATTTACGGGAGCGACAAAAACAAGCCAAAAAGTTCAAAAGACAGTTTAAGTGCTGAATCCATAAAGTTTGACAATAAAACACTTTCGAGCATAGAAAACAAGGTAGCAGAACACAACGAAGCCCACCCTAATAAAAAAGTGAACCTAGCCACAGCAAAAGCGGTAGTACGCAGAGGTATGGGGGCTTATTCTAAAAGCCACAGACCAACCATAAGCGGAGGTCAACCAAACAGCAGGGTAGCTTGGGGATTAGCAAGGCTAAACGCATTTTTATACAAGGTAGTTCACGGGGTTTCTAAATCAGGAAAATACAGTCAGGATAACGACCTCTTGGACGAACTAGGAATAGCACACAAGAAATTTGAAAATGGTGGTTTAATTTCATTTAATAAAAATAAGGTTTTTGTTGATGGAGAAAAAATAGGTTTATTTGAATTTGATATTAAAGAAAATCAAATTGAAATAAATAGACTTTATCTTGATTTAGAAAACCAAAAAAAAGGTTTTGGAAGAAAGATTATTAAACAGTTGTTTGAATATTACCCAAATATTAAAAAAATAATTCTTTACCCTTTACCATCTAGTATTCCATTTTGGTTAAGAATAACTGAAAATGTTACAAAAGATGGTTATTTTGAGATAACAAGAAATTCATTTGACTTAGGTAATAAAAAGTATTTTTTTCATAAAAAAGGAGGGGAAATAGATGTTCCTATTGCACCCAACGGAAAGCCAAGTAACCTAACTACCGAGCAATACAAGTTAGTTCGAACCCCTGAATTTAAAGCGTGGTTCGGAGATTGGGAAAACGACCCCGCAAATGCAAGTAAAGTAGTTGATGAGAACGGAGAGCCATTAGTTGTTTATCACGGAACGAAAACAAATCGTAATTTTAATGTTTTTGACAACACCCAATTTGGTAATCAAAAAAGGTCTTATAAAAATGGTTATTTTTTTACAAATAACTATGAAGTGGCAAAATCATTTTCTAAAAGAAAACCAATAGTATTTGAAGTTTTCTTAAATATAAGAAAACCAAAAAAGATTAACTATAAAGGTGCAAATTGGGAGGGGTATGATGATAATGGAAACGTAAAGGTTGATTATGATTTGAACACTTTAGTTAGCGTTTGGAGTTCTCCGTTCTTAAAAAAAGATGGACTTATTGCTCATAATATTTATGACGTTGGTGATTATTGGGATGGAAAAAATCCAATCGGAAATAACTATGTAGTGTTTAAGTCAGAACAAATCAAACTTGCAGATGGAAGTAATACTACTTTTGACCCAAATAACGATGATATTCGATACAAAAAGGGTGGCAAAATCTCTAAGAAAAATAGGGGAGGCGATTGCTATGTAGTAGCAGGTAAAATAGCACTAAATAACCGATTGCCTGATGGAGATAAGCCTGAATTTATCGGAGAGCCGTATGTAGTTCACGCCCAAGTAACGGGTCAAGGAGCGATAGCAGGTTTAAAATATGGACACGCTTGGGTAGAGGACGATGAATATGTTTACGATTACAGCAATAGAAGAAATATAAAAATTCCAAAAGAACTATATTACAAATTAGGTCAAGTAATTATTCAACAACCTATTTATTTTAAATATACCTTTGGAGAAACAAGAAAAAAAATGGCGGAATCAGGTCATTTTGGAAATTGGGAGTTAAAAACTGAAAGCGGATTATGAAAAAAGAACCACTATTCTTTACAGATAAAACAGAAATAGGAGCGCAACACGTTCCAATAAATAATACGAAGTTTGACGAAGGAGGTCAACTTTTTCCAAATACAGAAAAACTTATTGAGGAACTGATAAAAAACAGCGACTATTCAGTAAGTGAAATAATGACTAACAAAGACGGAGAAAAGTACCGATACCACCATTGGAAACTAAAATATAAAAGTGCTTCAAATTGGTTAGTTAAACTGTTTGAAAAGGCTTCTACTGAAAATACAGGCAAATTTTATAATACCAACTTTGCGTATGGAGACTATTCTTTTTATTACGACAGACCAACGTTAAAAAACCGTCCTAATGGTTCAATGAGCATGAAAAAACTAGAAGTTATCGAAACACTTGAAAAGGGTGGCTTAATTGCCCCAAATGGACAGCCAAGCGGATTGTACTTTACTGAAATTTATAATTTGGTTCGTACACCCGAATTTAAAGCATGGTTCGGAGATTGGGAAGAAGCCTATCGAACAAAAAATTACGATGGTGTTTCTAAAATAATTGACGAGAACGGAGAACCTTTAATTTGTGTACATAATACGCCAAACGAGTTTACTGTATTTGACAGAAACAGCGTGGGTAGCACAACTGATGGTGGATTTTATGGAAAAGGTTTTTATTTCACGCCAAACGTAGGACAACAAAGGTATGGTGAAAAAGAACTCAACTGTTTCTTAAACATTAAAAACCCCTATTTAAAACAAGAGAGCCACAGAAGTTATGAGTTGAATACAGAAGACCTAGAGAGCAATGGATATGATGGGGTAGTAGTTTATCCAAGTTGGGTTGAAGAATTTGAACTTGAATCGGGCGTTGCTAATTGTCAAGAGATTGTCGCTTATTATCCCGAACAAATTAAACTAGCAGACGGCACAAATACTACATTTGACGGATATAGTGATGATATTCGTTTCAAGCACGGTGGAAGCATAGAGAACGAAAGAATTGTTTGTGAAAATTGCGGTTGGTCTTGGAAAGTTGAAGACGGTGGAGATGATTTATATGAATGTCATAAATGCGACCATGACAATACCCCTGATAGTGCCAATAAGTTTGCAAGTGGCGGAGGTATTGACATAAACGAGCCATTTGACGTAAATGGAAAAACCCTTGCCGAGCGAGTAAGAATACTAGTAAAACAGCTTTATCCTGATTATAAATGGAGCATAACTTCTAGTTACAAAACGCTAGATGTCTATTTATTGGAAGCGGATTTTGACCCATTTACTGAAAAATGGAAACAAGAATACCCTGACCGAGAACTTTATTATAATGTTGATAATAGGGATTTCGAAGACTACAATAGACAAAACAATGCAAAAATTACAGATAGAGCGGTAGAGGTATTTAAGCCAATCAGGGAATACATAGATAAATTTGTCTATAATCGAAATGCAAATGACCCGTATGCGGATTACGTTGATTATAATGTATATGAATACACCTACATTGGAAAATGGGATAAGCCCTACAAACAAGTTGAGCCAAAAGCAGGAAAGAAAAAAGCTAAAGCACCTGCCCCTGTAACAACCACCCCAACAGCACCAAAAACACCTTTTAAAAAAGGCGATATTTTGGCAATTTCCCAAGACAAACTTAATAGCATTACGGGTTCATTTGCAAAAAGGGTCGCCTCTGAAATTTATTTTGAAGTTTCAAAAAGCATAAGCCCTTTTGCACAACAACTAATTAAGTATGACGACCAAAATAATTCTGAAGTAATTGTGGTTGAAACAAACGAAATACTTGATGATTATGTAAAGGCAACAGCCCCTTTATTTAAAACAGGAGATACAGTTGTAAATAAACTCTTCCCAAATAACCCAAATAACCCATTAAAAATAAAGCATAGGGCTTATTACCAACAGACAGCGGTAAAATACGCATCCCTTGAAAAAAAATTCTTGCTTTCAGGAATGTATTGGAATTATGAATTAGAGAACGGAACGTATGCCAACGAGGGTGAACTAGAGTTGTATGAAGAAACGCCTAGCACAGTACCTAACCCCACACGACCATCAAGTTCAAACTCAACAATTATTGAAAATCTTGAAGTTTACAACCAAGATTTAGGTCAAATGAGGTGGGATGTAGCAACGGATTTAGCAGAAAAATTAGGCGAAGGCTGGAGATTGCCAACAAAAGAAGAATTTATAAATATTTTATATCCGAATAAAGCTAAAATTCCTAATATCAAAGAAGATGAAACCTATTGGAGTAGTATCGAGAACGACTTCTACGAAGCGTGGTTCTTATTTTTCGGAGGTGGGGGTACAGACTACGGCGATAAGAATAATGAAAACTATGTGCGTTTAGTTCGGGATGTAAAACAATATACAACGCCCAAGCCCAACAATGTTTTTACTATTCAGAATATCGTTTCTAAAACACAATGGTCGGACGGCTTGAAAAAAACAATGATTCAAGATTTTGTCAATTCAGGCTATCAGGACGTAACGTCACTTATTGGAAAACGGGCAGACAACACCTCAAACAATATACAAAACAAGGTTGACGGATTTTCTAGTGGAAAAAATACTTATTTACAGGCAAATAAGTTGGCTGAAGAAATTCATAAATTGATTGATGCAGGAAATTCACCCGCTCCCGCAACACCAACTGAAAATAAGTTCCTTGAATACTTGAAACAAAACAACGACAATGCGGGAGCAGTACCACAAGCCCTCGAAGTAACGTCAAGCCTTGCTCTGTTTATAATGGCTTCAAAAGATGTAGAAAATTTAGATTCAAAAAAATATTCAGAACTCATGGATGAGTTGTTAAAGCCTTTTACAAAAAAAGATTAAAATGAAATCACAAACGCCAACTGAAAAATATAGAAACATAAAGAACTTCATTTCTTTAGTATTAAGCCCAAAAGGAAAAGAACTTTTTGAGGGCAAAGAATGGGTTATAAGCGATGCGCTAAAATTATCTACGGTAGTGGATAAAATTTATGCGGACTACATGATAAAAAATGACCCTAGCTTACAAGCAGAGCGAAAAGCATTAAAGGACTTTCAGGATTTTAAAACAACACTTGACCCATCTGATTTAGACCTTATTGAACAAGCTAACAAGCAAATAAACATCCTTTTGGAAGAAGTAACAAACAAGACTAGCTATGACCCCGTAGTTTATTTTGACACCTATTTTAATCAGCTTTCTCTTTCAGAAAAAACAATGACAGTAGGTGGTGCATCAAAAACACACAATTTTACTTCTTTCAAGGATTGGTTTGGGGGGAGCGTTGTGGTAGATGCAGAAGACAACCCCCTAATTGTTTATCACGGAAGGTATAAGGAAGAAGTAACTAGATTTAGCTTTGATAAATTTCCCGCCAAGTATTTTGCGGAAAATTTAAGTTATGCTCAATGGTTTCAAAAAGCAAATAATACAGAAGGAACAATTTATTTATGCTATCTTCGTATTTTAAATCCATTAGACCTAACGGCTTTTGGCGTAGAACCCGTAAGATACGATGACTTTGTGAGTTATGTAAAAATTAAATATGGTTACGACCTACCTGAAAATAAAATTCTTCGGGCTAGGGCAAGTAGAGACCCAAAAGGAATGTGGACTTGGGAATATTTACGCTTTGGTGTGGCGTGGCTAAAATACATTATCAAGCAAGGAAAGTTTGACGGAATCCATTTTTACGAGAATAATCCAAACGATAAAACAAATGGCGTGGAAAACACAACCCCTGCGTGGATGGTTTTTAAGGGAAGTCAAATTAAGTCAGCACAAGCCAATATCCTTAACAACAACAATAGTACGGATATTCGCTTTAAAAAAGGAGGTAGATTATGATTATACCAAGTGAAAACATTGCAACCTACACTTCCTCAAAAGACGACAGAGATAGCCGTTACAAGCTACACATACCAACAAATGTCTTTTTTGAAATGGTTCAGCAAGAGCCAAACTATCAGTTTGTAGGGTTTAGAGTAGGCAGGTTTGATTCAGCAACCAACGAAGTTGTAGAAGAACAAAAATTTAATGGAAAGAGAGATACAAGTTTTTTCAAGGCGGTAGATTATTTTGAAAAACTTATTGAAAAATACAGCGAAAAAGAAGAAGAAGATGATTTTGATTCAGTAGGTTATTTTGTTTATTTCAAGGGTGTGAAGCAAGGAGAAAATCTAATTCCAATAGAAAAAGTGGTATTGAATTACGCTGAAGCAAATTACCCTGACAAACCACCGATAGAGTTTAAAGATTTTTTAACGGCATCAAAATACATAGCGGATAATTTAAAGCTAACAAATGTAGGTTACGACAAGCACGGTTTCACAGCTACATGGACAGACGGAGATACTTGGGAAGAGCGGTTTGATATTTCAGAAAAAGAGAACAACCCAAAAGAATTTAAAAACATTTTCGCTACACAATTTCTTCGTTCAGGCTTATTTAAAATTGGCTTAGGTAGTAAAGGGGGAAATACTTTTAGTACACCCGAAAAAACCGTAGAAACAGGACAAGCAATTATCGCAAAAATTAAAAAATATGATTTTCAGCTTCAGTCAAGCGATGTAGCAAAACTAATGGAAAGCCTAGTTAAAGAATTTTCAGAAGACGGGTGGATTCCAAAAAGTTACAATATAGAGCCTTACACGGGAACAGAATTTAATGAACTCATAGACAGCTATTTGCAAGAAAACAATTTTTTAAATCCATACATTGATATTAACAAGGAAATCCTTGAAATACCGTATGCGGATGTAGATAAAGTATTTACACCACCACAAACAAAAAAATACGGGCGTTTGGACATGACTGTTTTAGACGACCCCAAATACGATGTAGTGCGTTCCAAGTTTGCCTTAAAATACACGGAAGAAAAAAGCAAGGAAATTGCCGAGCAAAAAGGACTAGACGTTAAGGATGTTTGGGTATATGAAATGCAACCATACAGCAACGGGACACCTGAAGAAGAAGGAGGAGATGAGGGAACACCGCCACCTGATGTAAACGACAAACAACTTAATCAAAACGACATAGAGGGAGAAGAACCGCAACAACGTAAGCCGAAAGAGGGTGAGAAAGGTGAGAAAGGTGAAAAAGGTGAAAAAGGTGAGAAAGGTGAGAAAGGTGAGAAAGGTGAGAAAGGTGAGAAAGGTGAACAAGGCGAAAACGGTGAAGATAGTGAGAATGGTGAACAAGGCGAAGAAGAAGATGAGGATTTAGGTTGGGATGAAGAAATAAACCCTAGCCCAACAGACAAGGGGGGTGATAAGGGCGAAAATGGAGAGAAAGGAAATGAGGAAGAAGGCGATACGGAAAATGGCGATGGAGAGCCAAGTGATGAGCAAGGCGGAAGACCTGTTGGCGTTTATAATATGGATTTAATTGAAGCACTCAATATAAAGTTTCAAACGGACGATATTTTAAGCGCATACAAGACCCCAAAAGCATTTATGTCAGCACTTCGATTAAAAGGCGAACAAATAAGAGAATTTACTCCCTTGTTGGGGCTAGATTCCAACGCCACCAAAGGAGAAATATTAACAGAAATAGAACAACAAATAACACCTTTTTATCAATAAAATTATGAGTAGTAAAGAAGAATATCAAAGGCTAATTAACGACCCCGCTACCAATCCTGCCTTGAAGCAGTTAGCGGAGACAAAGCTATTCAACCTAGAAATGATAGAAAAGTCATCAGAAGGAGATAAAACAGCACCTTTAATTGTGGCTTTATCACAAGCTATGGAAAAAATGCAACCTGTAACGTTAACAAGTGCAGTAGGAACATCCGTTTCCAAAGAAGAGGTTGAAAAGCTAGTAAAAGATGCCTTAAAAAAGGGCAAAATTAAGTATGACGACCTTTCCGATGAGTTGAAAGACAAGTTGAATGGAATGGTTAAGGTAACACTTAATTTAACCACAAACACTTACACAGCAAATATTTCAAGTGGGTTAACTCTAGATGAGATAAACGACCCCTTGTTTCAAAAAATAGTTTCTGACGTAGTGGCGCAAAACAACATTTACTTGTATGGTTCTGCGGGTACGGGAAAAACATTTACCTCTGAAAAATTGGCAAAATTTTTAGGTTGGACTTTTGTAGAAGTAAACTGTAATCAATTTATCTCCCCGATGGATTTAATTGGCGGTCAAACCATTGACGGCTATCAAAAAGGAAAACTAGAAATTGCATGGTCAAACGTAGATGAAAACTCTAAAAATCTTGATGGAGCAGTTTTATGTTTGGATGAGTTACCAAAATTAGACCCAAATACAGCAGGTTTATTAAACAGCGCACTAGCGAAAATAAAGCGACCAAACGCAACAATTAGAAATGGGAGAGGTCAAACCATACCAAAAGGAAAATTAGTTATTATAGGAACGGGAAATACCCGCCTTAATGAAACTAACCTAGAATACGAAGCCAACTTTAAGCAGGATTTATCATTACAAGACCGTTTTGTGGGTTCGTGTTATGAGGTAATGTTTAATTACCGATTGGAATATACGGACATTATGAAAGACTATTTATTCATTTGGATTTACATGATTAAAATGCGGGAAGTTATTGTTGCTGAAAGATATACGTCAAAGGCGTTTGTTTCTATGCGTATTTTGGAATCTATGCGGGATAGTTACCGAGTGTACAGAGAGTGGATGTCAAGCCCCGAAAAAACAGTTGACGGTCTTAAAATGGAATCTCCAAAAACGTTAAAAGAATCATTGGATAGTTTCTTAAACTTATTTAACCCAAATCAAATAGTGGTTCTAAAAGAAAAAACCAAGTACGATGACTTCATTAAGCTAATTGAAACCAAGAATAAAATAGACAAATGGCAAAACGGGGGTCTGAACACCGAATCTGAAACAAAAGCAGGAGCGAAGCTAGTAGCTGATTACGATGATTACATAAAATCAAAATTAAGTTAATGAGTGTTTTACGTCAGTTCAATGATTATAGAAATTACAGCTTTTTCTTTAAGAAATTTGATAGTTTAGAAAGTTTCAAGGAGGCGGGAGAAAAAGCAATACAAGACTTTTTATCTTCGGGGAGACCCAAAGGTACATACAGCTATTTTGATAGTTTTGACCCAAGTTTTGTTGGAACAGACCAAGCAACAGCAGATGCAGGTGTTTTTATTGATTACATAAACAAGAACAACCTAGACCAAACAATAGATTCGTTTGATGCTATTTTGGGGGATATTGAGATGGGCGGTGAAATAAAAAAAGGTAAACTTAAAATAACCGATGACAAGCGTGGTATTTTTGATTTCTCCCTAGCGAGTAAGGGTTTATTTCGAGTAGTTGAGTTTTACAGCGAAGAATTAAAAAATGAACTACCTGAAGAATTTCCTGAACTACCAAAAGGAATAGCCGACCCAAACCTTGTAAAAAAGAACGCATTGGGGCAGTTTATTTACTTGTCTGAAACGAATCAAAAAAGCTACTTTTTAAAGCGCAGACAGAAAGGAACAACCGAAATTCTTGAACGAAAGCCCGATGCCTTATTAAAAACAACAGAAAATGGTATTGAATATACCGCATTAACTTCATACGAAGGCGTTAAGCTAGAGTTCAAGTCAAGTACCAAGAAAACGTATTTGATGTTCCAAAAAAAGGGCGGAAAAGCAAAATATGTGGATTTATATTGTGTAGTAGGGGGATTAAAAACCCTAAAACCAATAGGTATGCTAAACAGAACGTTACCTGTACTACTTGCTTCGAAAGTATTAGAAGAAAACGGCATTAAAACCCGAATTTTTGGTACAAGAATGTATCAGAGAATAAATGATGCGGGTATTATAAAATTATCTGAATATGTAAATTACGCCTTTAAATTAAAAGATTATAGTGAGGACTTGGATTTTAATTGGTTGGCAATTAACGTAGCCGACACTCGCTTTTTTCGTTGGAATTTATGGAAGTATGTAAGCGCAATGTTACAGTTAGAGGGCGTAGATGACAGGGGTTGGGGAAATACGGTTTACGGGGGAAATGAATTGAACGAAGTATTTGGAAGATACAAAAATTGGTATTTTTCTGAAATCGAAGCGGGTAGAGAACCCGACAACCTTCTTGACAAAAACCTTATGCTATCGGGAGGATTAAGTTCTCCTGAAAACAAGATTCAAGAAGAAGACATAAAAAAAGAGTTTTTTAGAATTTTAGACGTAGTAGATTTTCAGTTTAACAAGCCTGAAAAAGCAGTTCAAAAAATTTATAATCGTTTTCAAGAAGATAACCCATATTGGGACAAGAACAAGCTAAAAGACAGAGTGGGCGACTATGTAATTAAGATTTTGTCAGATGCTTATTCTTACCCTGCAAAGGGACAATATGCTACGCCCTTGAAGGAGCAGGATGAACTAAAGGCTAAATTTGAAGATACCCTAGAAGCAATGGATAATTATTTTAACACGCTATGATAAGAAAACCCTTAACCGAGTATGGATTTCCAAAAGAACAGCTATCGGAAATTCTTAAATTTTTGAAGTATCAGTATGAAGTATCGCAATCTAAAAATGAATCCATTGAGGGGATTAGGTATTTTATAGATAAGAGCAACATATTTTATGTTAGCTATTGCTTAAAAAAGCACTTTGGCGATGGCGTAGAAACACATTTAAAGTATTTAGCAATAAGCCCTTTTGGAACAAATGAGTTGGACAAATTGTATGACAACCCCCAAGACCTAGTTAGGCGTTTTGAAAGATATTCTCAAATAGAAATAATATGAGTAACTACGATGTAGAAATGGTTAAAAAGTTCGCCACGTTAAACAAAGAACTTATTGAAAAAACAGCAAAAGACCATCCTGAAATCGGGGGTTTAATCAAGCAGATAATTGAAAGCATTACCGAAGAATCAATCCCAACAACAACTACGGGCGCACCCGAAGAAACTGACGTAATGTGGATTCCAATTCAGGAAGCCGAAGACATGAAAACTCTTTATAAAAATAAAACCATAACCGAACAACTAGAAGCAGTAGGTAGGTTTATGGGGAGCGAAAAATTATTCAAACTAAATTTAAAAGAGAAATCCGACCTTTTGATTTCTATGTTACTCATGGGAGATTTTTACAAGTTGTCAAATGACCCAACAAAAAGACAACAGTTTGTTGAAACTTACAAGCAACCCCTCGAAGATTACGAGACGGCTATTCAATATAGAATAAACCCTGCATTAAAAGAAATATTAGGACAAGACATAGTAAAACCACTTGGAAAAGAATTTGTATTTGATTTAAACTTTTTAGAAACGATGGGTGCGTTTTTCCCAAGAAGAGCCGATTTATCAGACGATGAATTACTAGAACTATCCAAAGTTTTAAAAAACATAACGGTATTTAATTTTCTTAGAAATTTAGGAAAAGACGGGTTTTGGTATTCAGACGAGGCTGTTTGGTTCAAGCCAAGTGTCGTAGCAAAAGAAGCCGTTGTTTTAAATGACGAGTTTGGAAATAGACTAGAGTTTGACCCCGATTATTTGGGCGTAGAACTAGGAATAAACTTGTTTCCTGCACCGAAGCCAAAATTCAGCATGGGCGACAAAGTAAAGCCTACCCAATCCAATAAAGGAGAAGTTGGAACTATTATCGGCAGAACTTGGATAGACAACAAGAAAAATTACGAATATGAAGTTGAATTGTCAAATACAGTAAAGTCATTCCTTGATTCGGAACTAGAAAAGGTAACAAAAGCTAAAACAAAAGCACAGACAAAAGCTACACTTCCAACACCTAGCACACCCCAAGAAATAGAGATAAGTTTGATGTCAAAAGACCAACTAAAACAGCTTAAAGAGGAGTTCGAGGAAACGCTTACATATCTTGATGATACCGACCCTGAAAAAAATGATTTGCTAGGTCAAATAAAATTCTTAAATTTATACCTTGAAAACTAATATATTTTTATAGTTATACAAATGTACAAGTCTAAATTTTAATACAGAAAAATGCCTGACAAACCACCATATATAGTTTACACAAAGCCTTTAAGCAATAAGGGTGAATACGAAGTTTATTCAGTATCTACTGATGAATTTCTAGGAAAAATAAAAGGAGATAGTAAGAAAAAATATTGGGAAGCCTTTGATAAGGACGGCAAATATAAATATTGCTCCGAGCGAAAAAAGCAATGTATGGACTATTTTCGTGAATTGGACAAGGAACGAATAATGGCTCAAGGTGGTGGAATCGGCTTTGAAAAACTTTCCAAGCAAATTGCTAAAAATTACGAGGGCAAGAAAGTTGCCCCAAAATACCAACACGAGTACGGCAAAACCTATTCAAAATCCGAAGCCCAAGAAGTAGGCGATAAGGTGGCAGGAAAAGTTTATTGGCAACAGCAAGGTCGTAAGATGGCAACAGGCGGAGGGACAAGCGCAAGACAATTAGTAGTTTTAGACGAGGGCAATGGTAAAGTTATAAACAATTTGTTTAATGATTGGACTAAAATTAAATCTGAATCCGAACAAGAAAAATGGAATGAAAAAGTAAGGTTAGCCAAATTTGGTACTTATGGAACTATCTCTATATTTGAAGTTTTAGATAAGTTTGATTTTGACAAGGCAAGTTTAAATGAAGTTGTAAAAAGAGATTTCAAAAAAGAAATAAATAACGCACTAAAATACGCCAAAGGTGGCTCAATAGATTTATCAAAAAGAATTAGCGTAATTGCCTATAAGGATGACAGACGAGCAACATATTTCGTTGATGAAAAAGAGAATGGATATAGAATAATACGACACACGGGAAGCGTTCTCATGCCATTTGGGGTTCAAAATACTGAAAATTGGAAAGAATGGTTTGAGTTTAATACAGATAATTATGAGGCTGTTAATGACAATGGCGCAACAACAGGAAAGAAAAATCACAATGAGTATGCAGAAGGCGGAGAGGTCTTGGACAAGTATCTCGCAAGGAGAAATGGGGACGACATTGATAATAAAATGTTAAAAGCAATTTTTAGAGCCTATGGAGATATAGATAATGCCTTTGAATTTAAGTTTTACGACCCCGAAACAGGCGTAGCCCCTTACAGGCTAGTTTATTTGGCTATTATAAAAGGATTTATTACACCCGAAGAAATAACAAAAGAACTTTTAAACAGCGCATACGAAACCTCTAGTGAAACAGCAGATGCAGAAGAAATAGGTTCAAGCGACATGAATTACTATGTTTGGTCTATGTTACGAGATGCGGGTTTTGATATGAAAGTCGAAAACGGATATTATGTTCGAGTTGGAAATAAAATGGCTACGGGTGGAAACACCCCTAGTGCTGACCAATACATTAGAAAATCCCGTGAAAGACAAGCGAGAGAGGAAGAAGGTAAATATTTTGCTCGATACAGAGCATTTGTTTATAGTGGTTCTGACCAATTTGCGGATTTTAAAGGAGACGATTTTCACAAGGCAGTTACTTGGGCAAAACAAACGTTGGAAAAACAAAAGGCTTACAGAAAAAGTTCAGAAAGCCTATGGGCAATAGTTGACGAGTTTACGCCAATTGAAGAACGAGGAAATGTAATTTATCCATATAAGGAAGTAGCCCGTTTTACAGAGGAAAACACAAAGAACATGAAGTTTGCCACAGGCGGGTCAATGTCTAGTGGCATGAAAACCTACTACATAATCCTTAATGACGGCTCACAAAAAGAGTTTACAGTAGCTAACATAACAGAGATTCCGAACATTTATTTTAGCTATGGGCGAGACGGTCTTGAAAAAGGAACACCTATGGTTCACTATGAAAATGCCCTTAATCCATTATTTAATGAGGACGGAACGTATGCAAACCCAATTCCTGAATACGCAGGAAAAGACTATTGGGAATTTAAGAATAAAATGGCTACGGGTGGACAAGTAGAAGAACCCCAAGAATATTACCGAGTTTTTAGAAACAACGCAGGAAAAGATGTAGCAGTTAAAATCTTAAAAAACCCAATTTTCGGGAAGTATGATTATTACGTTGACGGAACATTAAGAGGTCAGTTTGATACTTTTGCCCAAGCACGGCAAGAAGTGAACTATGAGAACTTTGATATGTATAAGCGTGGCGGGGGTTTGGGTCGTTACCAAGTATCAGGAACTAAATCGGGATATGTTGATTATTTACCAAATAAAAAATACCAAATAAAAAAAGACGTTGCCAATGCGGAAACAAGAGACTATAATACCAACTCCGTTTACACAGGCGTTGTTTTACCAAAAGGGAGCATTGTTAACAACCTAGCGGGAGGTGTATTTGTGGTCAACGAAAAGCTGAAAGTGAAATACCCAACAATTTATATTGAAAAATATGGATTGCCCATTATAAGGAAATCAGAAACCCTCAATGAAATTTTAAATAATTCTGAAATTTTAGAATACGAAAGAGGCGGTATGGTGTCAAATTACAAGGTGGGTGATATTATTGTTTTTGAAAATTGGAGCGGAGATGAAAAAGAGGGCGAAATAACACGGAAAGTTGATAGAAATAATTGGGAAGTTTGGTACGGTTCGGGTTTAACACTTGTCGAAAACAAAAACATTTTAAGCAAACAAACTGCCGAAGATAAAAAATGGTGGTTTTTTGAAAAAGGCGGATTAGTTGTTACTTCAATTAAGGATATTCCAAATTTCAAGGAAGAACTAGAAGCAGGACGAATTACTTACAGGGGTCTTGGCATGGGAAAACTTTCAAGCGATTTTTATAAGATTGCAGGAGAGGGCGGAACACGAATCAAAGTAAACGGGAAAGAATATTATATTACCGATACTGAATTTGATACATTTAACCGAGACAGTTCGGGAAAAATGAGAATTAAATTTGATGCTCCTTTTAGAAAATTTGAAACAGGCGGTGGGGTGTCTGAAAATAGGCATAACCTTAAAGTTTTAGAGGGTAGTTGGCAATCGTACAATAAAGGAGTAATGAGTGGCAAAAAAGATGATGGGTATATTACAATAAAAAACGAAAATGATTTAAGAGATTACATAAAAGATAAATTAGGAAGTGTAGTTAAAAGCATTGTAGTTTTGGAAAAAGGCAAAAAATACCCGTACAATCAGAGTAACCCATATTCACACGACACTTATTTTGTTACTTTAAAAGATGGAACTCAATTTAATATACAAAGACAGTATGGTGTTCCAAATTGGAGTGGAAATGTAGATTACACCGAAAGAATAAGTATTGAAACCATTAAATACGCTAAAGGCGGTGGTGTCTTCAATAGCGAGTTTTACAAGAAAGGAGGTAGCCTAGAAAAAGAAAAATATGCTTACGTTCAGGCTGAAACAACTTCAGGAAATAAAGTTTTTAAGTTTTTTGAAGAAGTTCCAACGCACAAAGAAGTATATGCGTATTTTAGGACGGTAAAAGACGAGCATGGAAATCCAATTACGCTAAAAGATACAACAATTCATGTAGAGGAAATAACTGACTTTGACAGGGAGTCGTTTTTAGAAAAAGCCAATGAGGTTGCTATTAGCACATTTGGTTCTCCAATAAAAGAATTGGACGACATGATGTTTTCTTTTGATAAACACAATTTATCGGTGTTCAAGTTTGAAGCAGAACTAGAAAATGGAATGGAGGTTTCAATTCAAACGGTAGATGGAGTAATTGTCATTGAAGCTGAAGAAGACGAAGATAAGTTTAAGGACGGTGGAAGCATAGACATTAACTTCAAAAAAGATACCGACTATATTAAGCGTGAAAACATTAAGCTAGTTAAATACAAGAACGGAAAAGAACTTTATAATTGGGATTATTGGGATAGCTACAATGTTCCCGCAGAAAAAGACGAGTTATTTTCAGGCATTTATGTAGCACATAGACCGCTTCCTGAAAAAGATGCCGACAAGCAATATTCGATGTTTAAGGCGGGTGGAAAACTACCTGAAACCGCATTTTACATAAAGCGTTCCGACATAGATTCAGTAGTGGTTTACGATGAGAACAAAGGAGAAGAAATAGAAATCCCTGCCAACAGAATTGTAAACGGAATTTGGTTCGATAATCAGAGAACTCAACTGATTATTGACCGAGCCAAAAAAGAGGGCTTAATTCCCGATAAAACAAAAAAAACAACTACTTTTATTGCTAGATTTAATGGAAAAAAGATTGAACTAGAGGCAAAAAGTACATTTGATGCAGAACAAAAAGCAATGAAAGAATTGAAAGTACCAAAATCAAAAAGAGGCTTACTTTCAGTAATGAGCAAACAAGCCTATGAACGTGGCGACTTTCAATTTAATTAAAAAAATTATAAAATGACCCAAGCAGAACAAATATCTCAAGCAATAGCAACCGTTGAAAGACAAATCAGCGAAGCCAAGTCTGACACAGCAAAAAAAGTCCTAGCAAAAAAGCTAGAACGCTTAAAAGAAGAATTAAAAAAGACTAAGCCAAGTTTAAGCACTTTGCCAAAAGCTAGGAAAAAAGTTAAAGTTTTAAATAAGTCAGCTTTTCAAGAATTAGTTGAAGAACTGTCTAAAAAACCTGAATATGATTTTTTAAAAGACTATTCCCAAGAGCGTTTTTTACGAGACAAGGCAAGAACGGCAAAGCCAAAAGGCTATCGTTTTAAAGGAGATAACGACAATAAACCAACAGCCGACCAAGTGAAAAAAGGCTTGAAAGATGGAACGGTTTACTACGAGGGTCGTCCTATCCGAAGTGATATTTCTAGGGAAATTCGTTTGGAGAAAGGCGGGAATATTGCAAGTTTTAATTGGAACAATTTCACATTAAAAGAATTAAATGAGGCGTTACCTGCGGATGTTGAAATATATTCGTATGAGACCCCTGAAAAAGAATACAATCGCCCATATTCTGATGAAAATAAAAAGTTCTATACTACAAAAAGACTTACGATTTCTCAACACGGAGAAGCAGAAGTAAGTAAGGGAAGCGAAAACATTTATTTAGACATAAAGTGTTACAATGCCGAAGATAAAAACGACATGAGCGAATATGAAGTGTCTATCTATACAAAAGAAAATCATTCAGGATTAAAAGAAGTAGCTAAATCACTTATAGAAAAAATGAAGCTAGGAGGAAGTGTAAAAACTGACCTGAAAGCATTATGGGATAAAACCGTTGAACTAGCTAAAAAAGGGTACGATAAAACCAAAGAAGTTTCTAAAAAGAAAATTCACGATGGTAAAAAAGCTATTGCTATTGATGTTATCAATGAAACAAAAGGAAAAGTCGGAAAAACCGATAAATCTGAACTAAATAAAGCAAAATCAATCATAGTTAAAAAGTTCGCTGACGGAGGAACGGTCAAATTCAGAAAACTAGCGAAATCAAATAATTTTGACATAGTTGTTTCAGAGGGTCGTTATGAAGTAGAATTGGATGCAAATAATAAAGTAAAATCTATTGTACACCCATCAGGAACACGCCACAAGGCAAGTGAGTGTCCTATTTATAAAAAATACAAAAAAGAGATAAATGAATACTTGACTGAACGTTTTTCAACAGGCGGAGGGGTAGGCTCAACCGATGTTCAAATTCAAGGGTTTAAAAGAAACATAATGGGAACTTTATCATTTGACCTAAAGTTGTCAAATATGCGTAAGTTTCAAGACTTCATAGTTTATCCTATTTCAAAAGGCGATGACAATATTATGATTCAGAGTTCTACTAGAATAGGTAGGATTTACATGGAAACAGGTATAGGAAAAATGAGCCAATCACACTCTAACGGAGCATACGGGGTTCATTTAGCTATGGATAAGTTAATACCTTTTCAATTAAGTTCAGAACAACTAGAAGAACTAAAAGTAAAATTAAGAGCAACAGCAGGAGATAAAGTTGGTAGTCGTGGTATTGTTTCAGATAATAGTGGTGCAGACCAATTTGCTGAAGGTGGTGAAATTTCCTACGACAAACTGACTATTTCGCTAAAATCAAAATTGGTTCAGGCTTATGGCATCAATAGGGCTATTTCTTACCTTGAGCAAAACGAACCTGTAAGTCCTTTTGATTTAGTTAGAAAGGCTATTGTTCGTGGCTATATGAGCATTGAAGATGTGGGCGCAAGAATTTTCGCCACAGCAGAAGAAGTGGTAAGCGAATACGCTGATATGGAGGAAATTGGTTCAAGCGACTATACTTTCATTTTAAAAAGTTTTCTTGAAGGATGCGGAATTAAAACAGGTTTCAAAGACAACAAGTTGGTGGTAATTGGAAAATACTCCGATGGCGGTGAAACAACCGATTATGTCGATATTCTTAATGAATACGAAACAAGTATAAAAAAGTACGCTACCAATGGAATTAAATATTGGAAAGGTCAAAAAGATAATGATATGGTTAGTTTGTATGAAAAAGACCTTCAAAACCATTTAGGAGTTATAGATAATATGAGAAAAGGTTTTTGGCGTACAGCATATTTGGATTGGTCGAATATGGATACAGCAAGTAGAGAAAATATTACCAATAGTGCTTTTGATTTGCTACTTGAGAAAAATGATTTGCCTACTTACGCCAAAGGCGGTAGTGTTGGAAAAAAAAAATTATCAGAAAATGAATCCAATAAAATAGCAGATAATTTTGGATTTAATTTAGATGAATTTGATAAAAACCAAGTTATATTTTCAACAAGAAAAAATGGAGATATTTCTTCGGGAACATTTGGAAATAAAGATTTAGCAAACGCACAAAAACTATCAAAATATATTATTGAAAATTTCGATGTAGAAAAAACAAAAATCGAATCAGTAGATGAATTTGTTTTAGTTATAGTTCAGCAAAAAGAAAAATTTAGTCCATCAGATTTACAAGAACCATTTAGGATGTTTGCTTTATATACTATGACTTCAATTATAGAAAATCTTATTAAAAAAACTGCACCTAAAAACATTTTATTTAATAAAATTAGCCAACCTTATGTTAGTGCTATTAACCCATCACATTATTGGGCATCTGACGGAACAACTTTTCAAACATATTCTGTATCTTGGGATAGTTATGATGGCTTTGATTGGCAAAAAGAACAAAATAAAATAACAAATCTTGAAAAGCCATTTAATGAATATATTGATAAACTTAAAATAGATTTATTAAAGGCTATCAAAAAACAACTACCTATTGGTTTTGAAAGGGTAGATATTGATATAAAATATGAATTGAAAAAACAAAAAAATGAGTTTATAAGTGGTGTAAATATGAAAATATACACAAAATTTTATGCTTTTGGTTATGAGGAAGAAGGTACGGATTTCGATGAAGTTGATAAAGATTATAGAGCAAAAATAATGCGAACATATTTATATTCAAGGGGTGGTCATATTGATTTATTTGAAGATTATCCAAATATTCCACCAAGAGTACAAGGAATTTTAGACGAGTATTCAGAAGATTTTGAGGACGGAAATTACGAGGGCATGGGAAAAGCCCTAGAAGAAGTTGAAGCTGAAGGATATACTTTTGATTTTTACGTTGACGGAAGTGCTTACGGGCTACGACCTAAAGGAGTAAAATTAAGTGAATTGCAGGGATATGAAGACACTGAAGAAAATTCAAGTGCGTTTAAAGAAGGCGGTAACATTGATTCTTCCTATCTAGGAACAACACGCATTGGAAAAGGACATTACGGTTGGACAGCAAAAACAACTACAAAAAAACAGATAAATGGCTACGATTGGGAAATAACAACCATGAAAAGAAGTAGCGGTGAATTAGTTTCTTCGGCAAACGGAGGCAAGGCAGAACAAAAAGAGGGTTATTCAACCTTTATGTACTCTCCTTTCGAAGACCCAAGTTTAAGACTAATTTCAACTAGACCTAAAATGGTCAATGAAAAAGCGGTTACTAAACAACACGAAGAAGCATTAAAAATATTTATAGAAAAATTGAACGAAATGAAATCAGACAAAATGGCGACAGGTGGAAAAGTTGGCGAAAAAGTTTATAACGTAATGCACAATGTAGGAAAAGCAAAATACGTTGTTAATTTTTATGACGGAGTAAAAACTCATTCAGACGGAAGCCGTTTCTTCGATATTCAAATTTTTAAAAACTTAAAAGGTCTAAAAGAGTTTACAAAAAAACTTGATAGCGAGGGTTATAAAAAACAAATGAAATACGGTGGCTCATTAAACAGCGAGGACACAAACATAATGATATATGCACAAACGCTATCTTATAAAACAGGGCTTCAGGCAAGTGCTATAAAAGAATTTACACACGAGAATAATTTAAGCGATGCTGAACTTTTAAATATAGTTCAAGGAATAGGAACTAAAAAATTAAGCGTTAGCGATTTAGTTACAGCAGTAAGTGGTAAAAAAGCAAATAAATCAGCTAAAGAAGTCATTGCATTTGCAAAATCTGATGAGGCTTTTAAAAAGATGGCTACGGGTGGTAAATTGGAATCAGAATACATTGTTTTTTTGCAAGACCCCGATAGCGGAGAAATTGAAAAAGTTAATGTAATGGCAACTTCTAAAGAAGATGCAGAGAATGTAGCAGTTGAACAAAGCGGTTATGAAGGATGGGAGATTGCGGGTGTCAATAAAATGGCTATGGGTGGTGGAGTTAAAGCAAGTGAATTTGAAACAAAAGGCAATACAATTTACATTAACGGAACAAAAGCAGATGTTAAAAAAATGTATCTTGATTATGTAAGTAATTTCTTAACAATTGGTGCTTTTGCAGACCATTACGGTATTTCAGATGAACAAGCCTCTATTATTATTAAAAATGGCAGAGAATACGCTAAAAAAGACGGGCATTATGCCAAAGGTGGTTCAATTCCTGATAATTACGAGGGTAGAACGCCTGAAGATATTTGGAATAGTTTATCAAAACGCCAACGCCAACATTTTTTATATGACCACTTGAGCGAAATTGAGGCTTATAAAAACATAGGCGAACTACCAAGTTCGGAAATAATAAAGGCATATAATTCTGAATGGTCAACTTTGGATAAAGACATAAAAAATAGGTTTACTAACCACAAAAGAGAAGGTCAATATGCCAAAGGAGGTTCAATAAAAGCAAGTGATAAAAAATTCAAGGAAGTTGAAGATTTAGGTATCGAACAATACTACACCCGCTATTTTGGTACATTTGCCACAGAAAAAGGAGAAATAGAATTGGTTGTTGTTGCGAAAATAACTGATTTAGAGGAATATGTATCAGAGGATGAGTTACCCGCAGAAGGTAATTTCCAATTGAGTTTTGACATCGTTCCAAAAGAGGAATATATTTCAGAGGATTTACTAGAACAAGCAAATGACGAAAATTCTTCAGTAAGCGGTGATTCAGTTATAAACATAGTAAATTACATGGGTGGGCTACGTTACGAGCCTTCAGAAAAAGTACACTTTAAAACACACGAAAAAGCATTAAAACACCTAATGTCTATTCCTTTAAACAAGGAAATAAACAGAAACGGTGAATATCCTGACAACGTTATTTATTCTTATTACAATCGTGCGGGTAAAACCAACGAAATGCTTTTAGATTATTTAATTGGGGTTTCAGATAAGTTCTTTAAAAATGGTGGAAACGTAGGAAAAGCCAAAAAGAATAAGTATCTATACATCCCTAATCAAGATATTTCTAAAATTGTTTTAAAGTCAAAACAAGTTATTGGAAAAGACCGAATTTTGGACGGGGCTTATGTGAAAAACAGCAAAAAAGCAGTAAAATTCACGGAAAAGTATAAGTTCCCTATTGGTAGTGTAGTTTGGGATAAAACTCACAAAAGATATGGAGTAGTTTTAAATAACTATGGAGATGAAGTTTACGGTTCTCACGATGAAATTCGCTTGGATTCAGATGGAAACCAAAATATCCATACTTACGATAAAAAATGGAACAATAATGGGTATAACCTAGTTCCTTATGGAAGCGAAGAAGATAAAGGAGGCGGTGATTTAACAGATAATAAAGAAAGTGCTATTCGTATTATTGAATTGTACTCTAAAAGAAAGCAGGATGCCGAACAAAAAAAATATTATGAAGATGCTTATAAAGACTTGTTATCAGGAAAAATAGACGGAAAGCCGTTTAAAAATAAATCTGAAATAAATTACAACAAGTTTTTATCGGGAGCAACAGACAAATACCGCAGAGAGGGTTACAGTTTAATTGAGGCTATTGATACAGCATTTAGAGATTTGGGTCTTGAAACAGGAGGAGAGTTTGATAAAAAAGAATTAGACGAAGTAATCGCCTCTAACGAAAATATCAAAAAAGCATGGAAAGACTATAAGAAAGATTCATCAATTGAAATAGTTAACGGAAAATATAGAAACCCTTATCAATACAACGTATATGCCACAGGCGGTTCAGTTTCTTCTTACTACAACGATATGTCGGAAGAAGAAATATTAAAAGATACGGTTGTTTATGACAACGGTGGAAAAACCCTTGACCGATACACTGTATTTACACCTGACGGTTCTGTTTATGGAATGAGCGAAAGCCCAACACGAGCATCCAATGGGTTTAATCAATATGTCGGAGAAGAATCAGAAATTGAAAAAGGTAAACATTTAGGAAGATTATTGAAAAAAGTTCCAACAGGAATTAAATCAGCAGTTTTAGACCGCATGAAAGAAGAATTTGGAGACGGTGGTTCAATGTATGCCACAGGCGGTTCTATGGAAAGCAAAAAGGTTTATGTTTACACAGGATATAACGCAACAGCAACAAAAGACGACTACGAAGAGGGTGAATTGGAAACAGTAGGAGATTGGGATATTAACGAGGGAAAAACGTTTACTAGCAAGAAAGAACTAATTGACTACATAAACGAAAACATTATTTATTCTGACTACGAAGAAACGGATTTTGATTGGGAATCGGGAGAAGGAAGAAACGTTCAAACGGATGTTTTATGTTCTTACGATGATTTTAATGGTTATTATCCTGCATCTGAATCAGAGAAAGCCCTTTGGAAAAAAGGAAAGAAAACACTTTATAACGTACATTATTGGATAGACGTAATGCCTGTTATTCCAACAGAATTTAAGCGTGGTGGTAACACTAACTATTCTTACATTGAAAACGACAAGATTGACCGAATTATAACTAATTCAGGAAAAGAGTATGGAAGCAATGTAATTTTAGACGGGGCGTATGTTACTGACAAAGTTAGAACCCCTAAAATGTCAAGAACGCAGTTTGAAGACGAAACCTATTCTTTTGGAGAAGGCGGAAACATAAACTTTAATAAACACATTTGGGAAGGTTGGACAGTAGGGAATTTCATTCAAGATTTAGAGCCTATGTTTAATCAAATTATGAGTGGAGGGTCTTGGCAAAAACCATTTACAACAAAACAGCAAGTTAAGGAGTGGTGTATGGATAATCAACCGTATTATAAAAAACACGTTCCCGAAGTAGTTAATTACTTTTGGGCAAAAGTTGAGGGAAAATACGCTAAAGGTGGTGGAGTTGATAACTTCCCACCTAAAGGGGAATTGAAAAACAAAAACAACTTCTTGCTTAAATACGAAAAGAGAGGTATGGACTACGAATTTTACATTTACAAACCCGAAAAAAAAGATGTTAGTTCGTATGAACAAATAAAATATGTTTGCGTAAATAAAGATTGTCCTACAAGAATGTCATATAACCAATTTATAAATTATTTGTATGCAGAATCTTATTTAGACGATAGGCAATACGCAGGTGGTGGTCGTATAACTAAATATGTTGCAGTTTATGTAGTTCAAGGAAATTATGGTCAAGGTTGGGAAGATTTAACGGCACACGACAATAGAAAAGATGCGAGAGCAGAAATGCGAGTTTATGATGATAATGAGAGTTATCCACATAGAGTAATTCAAAGGCGAGTTTTAAGAACTGATTATGAAAAAGGTAATTACGCCAAAGGCGGTGGAGTTGGGGATGTGTATTCTAAATTTGACTTAAATGAAAAAGGTAATTTTTCAGCAGTAATAGATAACAAAAACTACGAAATTATTTACAGAGATGATGAAAGCCAATTATATGACTTATTTGAAAACAATAAAAAAATAAAAAGCAGTAAAGTCATAAGAGATTTGATGCAATTTCCTAAATACGCTAAAGGAGGTGGAGTTGGTGATTTTAATGTTGGTCAAAGTGTAATTATTAGAAGCGATAATGATAATGAAAATTATGACAAATATAGAGGCAAAGAATTAGTAATCACTCATAAAGCAACAAGCGAAAAAGAACATAGAGGTTATGATTCAAGTATGGAAGGGCAAGGGCTTTATGATTTTTTTGTAAGAGAAACGGGCGAAAGCGTACCATTTAGTTTGTATGACTATGAAATAGAGCAATACGCTAAAGGTGGTGGAGTTTATTTAGGATTTAATTTCAACATTGTTTATGAAAAACCAAATAGCGATATTGCATACACGCATACAATCAACGCTAATTCAATGAATGAAGCCGAAAAAAAGTTTTATGCAAAGCATCCTACTTGTAAGATTCTGTCTATTAGAGAAGAATACGCCAAAGGCGGTGGGGTTGATGAAATAAGAACTTTATGGATAATCAAAGGCAATGATGCAGAAATGGTTAAAAAAGGCACGGCTCAATCAATCAAAAGGTATTTTAATAGTGAACAAAAAAAGAATTGGAGAGGCGAAAAATCAATCCTTGATGATGGCGCAGGAGTGGAATCGTGGTATGAGGACACTACCAAAGAAGAAGTTTTAAGACATTATAGAAACAAAACTGCAACAAGCCAAGAATACGCTAAAGGCGGTGGAGTTCATAAAACAAAAAATTGGTTTAGTGTAAAATATAAAATGCCTGACGGAACGACTCATTGGACAACAACCTATTCAGCGATGGGCGAAAAATTTGCTAAAAGTGAAGTGCTAAATGATTTTGGGGCTTCAGCAATTTTAGAAATAAGAGAAGCAACAAAAAATGAAATTGATTCTGAATGCTCAAAAGGCGGTGTGGTTGGAGATTATTTCTACGATACTCGAAAAGATAAAAATTTTCAAGTGATTATGGAAGACGGGGATAAAATGGCTATTCAGTATATGGACAGGTCAAAAAGCCCTCTAGGAAAAGCAGAAACAATTTCAAAAAACGAATTTGAATATTATGTTCAAATGGGTGCATGGAATAAGTGGAAACAAGAATACGCCACAGGTGGAGAAATCACCCCTGAAGAAAGACAAGCAGGATTAAAAAATTATCCAAAATTAAATTTTTAATAAGATGACTTTAGTACAGAAATTTACAGAGAAATACGGTATCAACCCAATTAAGTTAGTGGAGGATGCTAACCTAAAGAACTTTGGATTAGCAAAAAGTTTAGGATTACAAAGGCTATTAGAAGTTTATATTGAGGACAAAAACCTTAACATTGAAGTCAACAATGAGTTTTTAAAAGACCTAGTTGAGAGTTTCGCTGAAGCAGGAGAAAAGTTTCCTGAAAATGTAAAAGCTAGTGTATATACAAATACAGGAATTAAATTTGAAGTTCCAAATCAAATGTCAAGTATTCCAAAATCAAAAGGAACGCTCGAAAACTTTAAGGATATAGTTGGTACAGACGACTTACGCCCTATAATGATGGGTGTTTATGTTTCAGATGACGGCTTTATAGTTGGTACGGATGCTCACAAGCTAGTTAAACAAAAAAATAACGGCTTGTTATCTCAAACCGACTACGCAGGTAAAATTATTGACCTCTCAAAATACATAAAGTCAAAAGGAAAACTAATAGATTTTATTGACGGGGTTTACCCAAAATACGATGCGGTAATTCCTAGAGAAAATCCATACGAAGACCGACACTTATCAACCTACGCATTTTACAATTATGTTAAGTCATCACTAAATGTAAAAAGACTTGTAGAGGCAGAAATATTTAATGTTAACTTTAACTTAATGACAGGTACTTCGGGAGAAACAACTATGTTTTCTTTCGCTTATCACGTTTTGTTTGATTCGTTAAACTTCGCAATGTTAAATGGTTGGGATTTTTTCACTTTGCGATATTCAGAACCAAATAGAGCGGTAGTCTTTGATTTTGATGGCGACAACATAATTTTAGTTATGCCAATAATTGATAGTTATGGTTCAGGTGCAAGTGGAGGTTCAATGGGTACAATTCCATTGACAACCGAAGAAGTTCAGGAAAAATACCGACTAGGATTAACAAATCAAAAGAAACCTGCAAAAGCCCCTAAAAAACCAACAGTTAGCGCACCCGCTAGTTCAGAACCGTTTAAGAAGTTTGAGGGCAACCTATCAGACACAACTTATGTTCACAGAAGTCAAATAGAATCAATTAACCTTGTCAACGGAGAGGTACTAGGTAAAAACGATGTAATTGATGGGTTTTACCGAGTGAATAAGAAAATGTCTTATGGTGGTAATCTAGGTGAATCGGGTACTAAAACATACAAATTAAGGGCAGAAGGTCTTAATGATTTTATTGCTTTTCTTCAAAATGATATGTATTTTAAAGTAAAATCATTTACTGTTGAAATAACAGGATTTCCTGATGTAGTTGTTACATTTGAAACAGCCTCCCCCTTATCTGAAATAAAAGAGAAATTAAAAGGAGTGCCTGATTCTCACGTTATGCTAGAAACGGTAAAACCTATCAAGGAATATACGGGTGAACGAGAAGGCTCATACGCTCACGGTGGCTCAATGTATGCGGGTGGTGGAACTTTAAGCGCAATGGAAGAAAGAGAAATTCAAAATTTTGTTGGCTCATTATTTAATCAAGCAGAAAATAAAATAGAAAATGATGGCGGAATGTCTCTTTTTGTTCTTTCAGACTCAATAAACGCTGTTAAAGGCTCTTTAAGTAACCCAAAATTTTATTTAGGTGTTAAAAAAACGAGTTCTTCTAAACCAATTTATGTTGTAGGTAGCGGGTATTTATCTTCAGAAATGTTAATGTACGATTCATATAAGAGCGACACAAGATTTTTAGAAACTGAATCAGTAAATGAAGCTAGAAAGTTCTTGAAGAGCAAAGTTGAAAACCAAATACTACACTTAAAATCACTTGGAAAAATGGCTCACGGAGGCTCAAAACCTTCTTCTTACGAAATTGGAGACACAGTAACTTTCAATTCAGTATTAGGCGGAACAAAAACAGGAACAATCTTTTATAAAATATATGATGAGGGATTCCGTATTAAAACGGCAGACGGTTTTGCAACAGTTAAAAAATCAGCAATAGTTTAAGATATGAGTGAAATTCCACATTCAGAAAAAATGTTTCATTTACCGATAGAAGTATCGGTTTATGTTCCTTCCACACAGGACGTTGACAAGGTTATTTCTAAAAGCGAAATGAAGCTACGGGTTGACGAAGTTAAAAAATACCTAGCTACGCTATTTGGCGGTTTTAGTGCTTCTTCAGTAGAAGGAGGGTTTTTAGCTTCCGATGGAAAAGTAGTGAAAGAAAACGTGGAAAGAGTGGTTTCATTTGCTCCAAAAGAGGACTTTGATAAGAACAAGGAAGCATTGGTTCAAAAGGCTTCGGAGTGGGCAACTAAATGGGGTCAGGAAGCAATAGGCTTGGAACACGAGGGAGACTTATATTACGTTCCACAGAAATTCGAAAACGGAGGAACTATCGCTATTCGAGAGGCAAAAGAAATGGCAAATAGCCAAGCAATAAAAATAAAACACCATGTTTCTGAATTAGCCAATATTTTAAAGAGTAGCCCAACTATCGAAGCATGGGTCATAGCAAAGCTAGAGAGCGCATCAAATGACTTAGCGGACGTAACACATTACCTTGACGGAAAAACTCAACTATCAGGCAAAAAAATGGCTACGGGTGGTCAAACACCGACACAAGAGGAGTTTGTAAATCGAATACCAAAAAATTATGAACTTGAATTGGATTACAAAATAGGTCAGAATTTTCAAGTTGATGTTTTAGGTGGAACTACCAACGCATATATAAAAAGTTTTGATTTTTCAGTTGATAAAGTGGACGGCAAGGCAACACTTAATAGCAATTCATACAGGATTCACTATATTGTAAATGGAAAAGAAGAAAGTTCTCATTATTCATTTTTAAAGAATTTAAAAAAAGAAAAAAATAAAATAACACTTGAAGTTCCTTACTCATTGGATGGGGGTATATTTTTTGAAAATAGTCGTTATGACGGTAATCTTAAATTGCTAAACGGAAAAGTAAAAGGTTTTCAAATACATTACTACGGAGACACAAATTTTAATAATAGATTGTTTACTTATTATGCAAACACAAATGGAAAAAATTATATTATAGACAGTAAAGATGCTTATAGTAGTTTGGATAATTATGTAACAAGAGTTTCAAACAATACATACTTTCAAAAAGACTTGCTAAATTTTATAGTGCCTAAAGGTGGTAAAATAAAAACAACATTAGATTATAAGGTAGGTCAAAAAATTAAAATTGCAAGAATGGGTGGGTATGAAGAGGCTGAAATAGTTGCAATGGAAATAGATGTATATGCCAAGAATGGAGAAGTTATTAAAAATAGTAGTGATAGCATAATAAAAATAAAATCGGAAAATCAGGACGACCCCTATGACTACTCTTATAAAAGTTTTGAGGAAGGTATTCAAGAAAAAAGATTCGTTTTAAATAAAATAGAAAATGAAATAGAAATAGACGTAAAGGTTCTTTATTCAGAAAAGTATTTAACAATTTCCCGATATATGGGAGGCAGTAAATTAAAAATGCAATCCCTAAGTTATTATGTTTTAAAAATTGACAAGAGTAATGTAGAAGTAGGTTATGTTGGGAGTTATAGTGATGACCTAAACTTTGACATATTTACTTCTATGGATGATTTTAAAAAACAAATAACCTCAAATAATTTTAAAAATGGTGGGAAAATGGCTACGGGTGGAAACCTATCTGAAAAAATGATTAAGGTAAAAGTAGATTATCTTGAACAACAATATTTTCAGCTAGAAAAGGAAATGGAAATTCCATTTTCAGAATACAAAGAATATGATAAAACAGGCAAAGTTTCTCGTGAACTTATAGATGATTTAATATCAGAAACAAGTTTAGCGCATCACGTTGAAACCAACGCAGTATCAGTAAGGCTAACACCAATTACAAGCGATAAAATGGCTAGGGGCGGACAAACCCAAGCACAGCAAAATAAAATTGCTAAAGTAATGGGTGAGTTCAAGGACAGAGAACTTCACTCTTCTTCGGGGGATTTAGTAACAGACAGAAAACAAGCGATTGCAATTGCATTAAGTGAGGCGGGTGTTTCTAAAAAGATGGCGGATGGCGGAAAAATGGAATTTGAAAGACCTAGTTACAAGTCAAGCTATGTAGCAAGTCAAGACCAAGCCCAAAAAGCCCAAGCAGAGGCTAATTTAATTGCGGATGAAAATTGGAATCAGGACTACGAAAATGACCCTTTAGTAAAAGGAAAAAAGAAAGCTAAAGAAACAGCAATTAGGGCAGCAATGGCTTATGCAACAAGCGGGGCTTCTGAAATAGGCAGGTTGAAAGGACAGGCTATGCAACAGGCAATGGAATCAAGTAAAGCGGAATCAGGCGACAGCAAGAACTTATTGCCCGAAGGAGAAATAAACCCTCAACTAGCGAAAATGGTAGCAGACAACCCACAAATAGTGAAAATGCTTTCTAGTACGGGTGGTTTTAAAGGAATGTAAATAAAATAGAAATAAAATTTGTTTGCGAATAAAAAATAATTAAATTTGTTATCTTAAACAATCAGAATTTAAAATATCAGAATATGGAAAACCCAAAAGACCCTGAAACAATCAAACAACCAATGATTACAGAAGCAGATGAAAAGGCTTTACAAGTTGAAGCTGAAATTCAAAGATTACTTGAAATCAAAAAAGAGTGGACGGTAGATGATTTAGAGGAGGAATCACAACTTCTTTATGATATTATTTTCGATAATTATGACCCTGCGGAAGAAAATGGAATCACAACAAATAATTATTCTATTTTAGAAACAGAAATCGAAAGTGAAACGTTTGTAATTAAAAAAATATAATATGTCAGTAGTATCTTTTAAAACAGCAATGCCTTCAGTAGAAGTTCCAACGGGAGGTTCTTCGTCAGGTAGTTCAAATACAGGAAAATACATTTTATATGGTGTGCTTTTTCTAGCGATTGGTTATGGGGTTTATAAGTTTGTTATTGAGCCACGAATGAAGGCTAATAGAGAATACGATGACGATTGACAAAGCACAAGAGCATAAGATAAATATTTTATTTACCGTAATATCTATTATTGGTGCTGTGGCAACGGTTTGGTGGGTTGTTAATGAGCGCAGACATCACAAAATGGAAATGGAAATTTTCAAGATGGATAAAGAAATCAAAGAACACCAACTGAATAAAATTAAAGAACAAAACGGGGAAGCCTAAATCTTTTCAACAAAATTATTTATTTTTCAACAAAATAGTTCTTGATTTAAAATAAACCTTATACATTTGTACAAGAAACTTTTAAAACGAAACAGTATGGAGAAAACAGAAAAACAAACAAGGCGAATTGAGGTTTGTTCTTGTTGTGGTGGCAGAGTAATTGAACACTCACACTCATTGTCCAAAGGACTTGTAAATACACTTATCAAAGTGAAAACTTTTGTGGTTCAGTCCCAAAAGAACAAGGTTCACCCAATCAAAGATTTATTGCTTTCTAATTACGAGTATAATAATATGCAAAAGCTACGGTATTTTGGCTTGATTGCACGTTATACTAATCCTGAAACCAAAAAAATGGAATCAGGCTATTGGTTACTTACTAGAAATGGAAATAAGTTTTTGAATCGCAAATTAGATATGCCGATTAAAGTTAAGACCATGAATAATAAAATTTCAGGCAAAAGCCTAGAAAAAGCATTTTTAAGTAACGTATTAACTAGCGAGGATATTCCATATTGGGATGATTATTCTACCCCTATGGAAAATGAGGTTAATTTTTATCCAAATGTGTATGAAATTGAAGAAGAAGAAGTATTGTACGATGAGCATGGTCAAACAAAATTCTTTTTTTAATGAAGCAGTTTATGATTTTCAATAAAGGAGCGGTTTATTTTGTGGATGCGCCCACAATAGCCGAAGCAGAACAAAAGGCAGTAGCTATTTGCGACCAATCCCATGAAATAATTGTCCGAGAGGTTCAAGAAGTGAAGTTCTTTCTAAAAAATGTAAAACTAGCATTATGACAGATTTTAAAGAGGGTCAAGTTTATACGATTAAGTTTTTTGATAACGAAATTGATTTTAAAATCATTAAAATTAACTCAAAAGGAGTTACACTCAAAAACGACCATACCCGCATTGAATTAAAACAATATAAGGAATCAGAGTTACAGAAAATGATTATAAAACGTGTAATATGAAAAAAAAGGCGTATATTTCGGGCAAAATTACAGGCATGGAAGAACGAGCAAAAGAACTCTTCGCCCAAGCTGAAAATGAAGTAATTGAATTAGGATTTGAGCCAATCAACCCAATGATGTTAAACCACCAACACGACCTATCGTGGGAGGCATACATGAAAAAGGATATTAAGGCACTTTGCGACTGTGAGGCTATTTTCTTGTTAAGGAACTATTCTGACAGCAAAGGCGCACTTTTGGAACTAGCAATAGCCAATGAATTGAAACTAGAAGTTATTTACCAACAACACTAATAAAATGGGAAAAAAAGACAATTTAAAATCTTTTGAACAGGGGGCATATAAAATATCCGATGTTCAAGAAAAAAAGGAAAAAAAGAAAAAAACTAAAACAACCTTTCGTGTGAAAAACGACAAGTCAAAAGGCTCAAGTTTTTGGGTAGTTGACTTAAAGGGCGGAGAAGAAATTATCTTGTATTCAGGAACAATTACTGAATGTAAAGATTACATTTACCTAGCTTCCCGAAACCTAATGCTATAATTGATAAGGGGGAGGTTTAAGGAGTTAAAAGATTTATAACCTTCATCGGTTAAGACAACCCCCTTTTTTACACGAATCATTATGATAAGAGATTATAAGTATTTTCCAACGACAGTTTACGTTGAAACTACTGATTCTAGCACTTGTATTTTTGATACCTACGACAGCGACATACATTTTAACTCATATAAGACCTGCGTACAAAGGAGGGGAGTTCGTTTTTTGGTCATTTGACTGTTTTCAAAAAACCCCTCCTTTTTTGAACAAAAAAACTAGTTAATTTTGTTCAACCGCTGTTATGTGCCGTTTTTATTCACGAATTTAATTTAGAAATATGTTTAGTTATTACGGAAGTAAATCAAAGATTGTGGACTACTATCCACCACCAAACCACAAAACGAATTACGATGCCGTTCAGCAGTCGCTTTTTTAAAATGGCACATAACGGTACTTGTGTTGGTTGTCGTTTTAATGCAACTAACACAATGTTACCAACAGTACGATAAATTATAGATGAAACTTAATATGGAACACGAAAGAAAAGAATTATTAAAAATGTGCGAGGGCAAATATGATTTAATATTATCCGACCCTGCATGGAAACAAAGTAAAGGGGGCAAAAAGAATGTAAGACCAAAATCATCAGGTGAAGAACTTACATACACTACGATTACTATTGAAGAAATTGAAGAACTGCAAAAGCAAATGAGAGATAAAAGCAATGATAATCATATATTATTTTTGTGGACTATTGATAAATACCTGCACGAAAGCGAAGCAATGATACAGCGACTTGGATATAAACTTCATGCACGAATGATATGGAATAAAGTTATTGGAATACCTACTGCCTTTACTGTTAGATACGGACATGAATATTTACTTTATTGCTACTATGGAAAATTGTTACCTGTGGCAACAGAAGAAAGAGGTAAGATACATACTGTTTTTACAGAGCAAGTAAAAGCACACAGCCAAAAACCTGAAATTAGTTATCAAATAATTGAAAGACTATATCCCGAAGCAAAAAAGATTGAAATGTATTGCAGAAGAAAGCGAAGCGGATGGGATGCTTGGGGCAATGAAGTTGAAACGGAAATAAATCTAAATGGCTTTGTAGAAGCCAAAAAAAGGAAGGAAATTTTTAATAATTCTTTTCCTCAACAATCTTTATTCGGAGATGGAATGTAGTATTGTTGGTAACGGCTACAAATATAAATCGGCAGGGATTAAGTGTGAAACCCTATCAGCCTACCCAAATGATAAATAGTAGCACACAGTATAATTCAGCACCAAAGCCCTGCTGTTTTATATTTGATGTTATGGGCAAGTGGATTTTAAATACATATCAAAATGGCAAACGCTTGGAGTTCAGTAAAATTTGGTTCTTACACCGTAAAATACTCAAAAGCCAATAAGACTTGGCAAGTATTGAAAGGAAAAGAACTAATTACCGATTATGCGGTAAAAAGTAGTGCAGTTAAGTACGCAGAAAGACAGCATCACTTAAAGGACTAATGTTATCGGGTGGGTGGGTTCGCCCACTTGCCCATAACGGTTTGCGTATAAAAAATCGTTTTAATGTTTTTTATACGCTGTTAGCAGTATGTATTTTTAATTTTTTAGGGAGGGAATTTTTATATGTTTAGTTATTACGGAAGAAAAAGCAAAATAGTAAAGCACTATCCAAAACCAATGTTTGATAAAATTATTGAACCATTTGCAGGAAGTTGTGCTTACTCTATGGTTTATTTTGATAAAGAAGTTTTACTCATTGAAAAATACGATGTGCTTGTAAAACTTTGGAATTGGTTGATAAATGAAGCAACCGAAAAAGAAATATTATCATTACCATCTGTTGTTGAAAACGATATGATTGAGAAATTTGATTGGCTTTGTCAGGAAGAAAAATGGTTGATGGGTTTTTCATTAAACAGAGGTTCTGCTGAACCAAAAAACAAAGTGAAGAAGTTTTCTGATGGTTGGGAGAATGTAAAAAAACGAATTGCAAATGACTTACACAAAATAAGACATTGGAAAATTATTGAAGGAGATTATAGAGATGTTGAAAATATTGAAGCAACTTGGTTTATAGACCCACCTTATCAATTTGGAGGACAATGGTATAAACACAAAACTATTGACTATAAGGAGTTACACGATTATTGTAAAAATAGAAATGGACAAGTGATTGTATGTGAAAATACCAAAGCCGATTGGATAGAATTACAACCACTTGTAAAAATACAAGGTGCGACAAATAGCAATACGACAGAAGCGATATGGACTAATATTAAAATCAATGAGCAAAAAACCTTACAGTTTTGAAAAAACTGATGTGCGTTGGCAAAAAATTAAAAATATTACCGCTAACGGAACGCAGCTAAAAAATCGGGTGGGAAACTACCCACAAAACTTTATAAAATGAACGAACTTTTGAACACATACAAAGCTATCAAAAAAGCACAGAACCCCACCTGTTTTTTAGGTGCTGTTAGGTGTCTGTATTTTTTAATTTTTTTAGGGGGGATTTTTTATGTTTAGTTATTATGGTAGTAAATCGAAGATAGTGGACTACTATCCACCACCAAAGCATAAAAAGATTATTGAACCATTCGCAGGTTCAGCAAGGTATAGTTTGAAATACTGGCAGAATGATGTTTTGTTGGTGGATAAATACGAAACTATTGTAAAATTGTGGAAGTGGTTGCAACAATGTGAACCTTCTGATATATTGAAGTTACCGAAATTAAAACAAGGAGATGATATTAGGACTTTCAATTTATCAGATGAAGAAACAACATTATTGGGGTTTTGTGCTGGACTTGGTGCTGCTTCTCCACAATACAAGGTATCAAGATTTGCAGATTTTGATAATGGGAATAGTAAAACCTATGAAAGAATTTCTGCTAACTTACATAAAATAAAACATTGGGAAATAAAACTTGGCAGCTATGATGAAATTGAAAATGTAGAAGCAACTTGGTTTATTGACCCGCCATATCAATTTGGGGGAGAATATTACAAGGAAAGCACAAAAAACATAGACTTTGCTAAATTAGCTGAATGGTGCAAAAGCAGAAACGGGCAAGTAATTGTTTGCGAAAACACAAAAGCTGATTGGTTAGATTTTCTTCCTGTTGTAAACAATAAGGGAACAAGAACAACAAAAACAACGGAAGCAATTTGGAGCAACCACAAAACTAACTATGATGCAGTACAGCAATCCTTACAGTTTTGAAAAAACTGCGGTGCGGTGGGAAAAATTAAAAAATATTGCACCTAACGTATCGGGGCTTTGCGTAGTAGCCCTTAGTAGAAACTTAAAATTAACCACGACACTTGATAGGGCTATTACGCAAAACCTTTGTTATGTGCCGTTTTTATTGGGAAGATGAAAAAGTATCAAATAATTTATGCTGACCCTGCTTGGAGTTATTACAATGATAGCACCGCAAAACAGGATTGCACAACAGTAAAAGGAATGAGGCGACCACCATATCAAGTAATGAGTTCAAATGAAATAAAAATGTTGCCCGTGAAAGAAATTTCCGATGATAATGCCATACTATTTATATGGACTACTGACTACCATTTAGCACGATGTATTGAAGTAATAACAGCGTGGGGATTTGAATATAAGACTGTTGGCTTTGTTTGGGCGAAGAAGAACAAGAAAGGCGAACAAGTTTGTTTTATGGGGGCTTACACGATGAAAAGCGGAGTTGAATTATGCCTACTTGCTACAAAGGGGAAAGATGCGCACAAACTTGTGAAGAAGCATAATGTAAGGGCTTATATTGAAAGTCCAAGATTAGAACACAGCAAAAAGCCCGATGAAATACGACAAAGGATTGTGGAATTAGTGGGTGATTTGCCAAGAGTTGAATTATTTGCCCGACAAAAAACAGAAGGTTGGGATGTTTGGGGCAATGAGGTTGAGAGTAATGTCGTTATTCAAAATGGCACATAACACAAAGCTAAAAGATGTTTCAATAGCTTTTAGCAACTGTTAAAAAGCCGTTTTAATGGCGCATTGATTTTATAAAAAAAAAATACTATTTTCGTATATTAAACAAGTATATGTACAAGTTACCACCACTTCCCTATCAATATTCAGCACTAGAGCCGTATATTGATTCTAAAACAATGTTTGTTCATTATAACAAGCACTTCAAGACTTATTTAGACAATCTAAATACAAGGGTAAAAGAAGAAAGCATACCGCCCCAACCAATCGAAATCCTTATTAGAAATATTTCTTTTTATTCAGAGGACGTAAGAAATAACGGGGGTGGTTATTACAATCACCTTTTGTTTTGGAAAATGCTATCTCCTGTTAGATTAGCGGTTTCAAACAAGCCCCCTATGTTGGTTGAGGGAATTATCAAAAGGGATTTTGGTAGTCTAACCGCCTTCAAAAAAGAAATAATTGCCCAAGCAAAAAAGAGGTTTGGTTCGGGTTGGGTTTGGTGGGTTCTTTTACCTTCGGGAAAAACAGAAATAGTAAACACGGCAAATCAAGATAACCCGCAAATGTTTTACCCATGTGAAATTCTTCTAGGTATTGATGTTTGGGAACACGCTTATTATTTAAAGTATCAGTCTGAAAGGGCAGAGTATGTAAAAAACATTTTCAACGTAATCAATTGGAACTACCCTAACAGGATATTAAGTAAATACTTTAAGAAATAGACCAATGGAGAGAGAACAATTACTTAACGGTTATGGGCTATGAGAAGTAAAACCCCTTTTTGTGCGTTGGAAAATTTCGTATCTTTGTAAGGCAATATTGCAAATAATTTAATACTAATCAAAATGGCTAAATGGTTAAAAAGATGGCGTAGATACAAGCACTCATTCAAGGGTGATATGTGGTCTAAGTCAAATCCTGATGAGTTTTAAAAAACTCACGGAGAAGGTTGGGTTGTTTTAGAAACAGTCAAACTTTCAGACTTCCATAAAAAGAAGTAGGTTTTTATTCGGTGCGATGGCATTATTTTTTATTTCTCAACTATCATCAGAATTTTAAAAAAGTTTTATATTTGCAGTATAACAAATCTCCAATCATTGTTATTCATTGTATTTTTTTATTAGTAGTAAGGGGTTTACGTCAAGGTTCACCCCTTTTTTATTTCAGAAATAAGCTATACCTTTGGCTAACTTTATTTTCATTACAATTTCGAAAAAGTTTAGGGGTATTCTGAAAAGTATATCCCTTTTTTATTTTCAAATGGTTTAATTACTATTTTTGCGCCATGTGTAGAATGGTAGTCATCAACAGGGGAGAAAAAGAAATAAATACCCCAAGAGAATTTAAAGAGCATTTTGGGTTCTTGCCCAAGAAGAATGAATTGTACGCATTAAATGAAAACGAGGTGTTTTCTGAAAGTGAATTGGACGAGTGTTTGTGTTCAGCAGACCTAGTAAAAACCCTGCGGGAAAACAAAGTAAACTTTAGGACGTATTTGGGAGATGTTTATATAGTAGAATTAGAATTAGTTCAAGCCGATTGATTCTTTACATACTGAAACCCTTTATAACCCCCATAAAGAACAAGCCCAAGCATAGCTAATCGAACAACAATACCATACTTGCCAAGAAACCTATCCCCGTACAAATGTTGTAGTGCCATTTGCTCGTCAAAAGGCGCAGAAACCCATTTCTCTTTCGTGCCTTTGGTACGCTTAAACCAAGTTTTTCCGTGTTTTTGATAAACCAAGTTTGGAAAATCAGTTAAATAGTAGTTTTGATAAATCATTATTCAGCAGGTTCAATATCTAAAATATTGGCACTTGTGTACCAACGCTCGTCTTTTTTTCTTGAAACAACATAGAATTTAGCAAGGATTTTATCTCCCACACTTAAACTTTTACACAGGCTATCAAATTGGCTTTTTTTCATAGACAAGTTTACCCTCCTAACGTTTTCATGTCCAACATCTAGGGTGATTGAGCAATACTGTGAGCCATCGTTTATTTCTGTTACAACACCCTTAACTTGGTTGTAATAAATCTGTCTGTCATTTCTTATAGCAACATCGCTTTCCATACTACGCATTTTTACAAAGGTAAAAAATCTTATTTTTTTTAGCTAAAATGTTTATTGAACGCAAAAATTAGTTAATTTTGTTCAACTTAAATGTCTAGTAAATGTCTAGTATAAAAATAAAAATAAGACCAAATTCGTAAAACTTATGGCTGAAAGACAGGTAGAGACTTTACTGAAAAATATGAACAGGGTCATTAAAAAGCACGGTATTAACGGGTTAAATGATGCTTTAGTAGTTTTAATAAATCAAAACAGCGATAACTCGGATGAGGTGGCAACAGTATTTAAAGTAGTTTCAAAAGAATTTAAAATAGAACCAAAAGACCTAATGCTAAAACACGCTAGGGGTCATTTAACAGATGCAAAACAAGTATGCTATTGCTTACTAAAACACCAACTAAATTATTCAGTACGAAAAATCGCCCGAATATTTAATATAGGAAATAGCTTTGCTTCAGTATTTAATGGAATAGACCGTTTGCGAAAAGCAAACATTAACTTAAAACAGGATAAGGACTTTGTTACTTATTTTGAAAACGCAAAAAACAATTTACTAATAGAACTAAATAACAAAAGCTAATTATGACTATTTATTTAAAAAACGGTTTAAAAGGAGTTAGACTAAATTACAAGGAAAAAAGACTTGTAGAGAGATTAAAACCAATCATTGATGCAAAAATCGCTGAAAACCCTGAATTAGCTGAAAATTTTATTCCCGCAAGAACTTTTGATGAACTTCAAAAAATGTATAATGATTACACTTCGGAGGAAGTTGTTATTGAATCAGAAATATTAAACAAAAACAATAGTATGGCAGACGAAGAAGAATTGGAAAATGATTTTCAAAAAACTAGCAATGCAACAGGTGGCACAGACGAAGAGACGGTTGCCGACATTATAGACCCGTTTAACCGTGAAGAACCAATTGTTCGTGATTACGTTTTAGACGGGGGAGATTTAGCCGACCCCAACACCCAAGAATTTACAGGGCAAACCGAGTTTGAAGAACCAACAAGTTTTGAAGAAGCATTTGAATTATCAGATGACTATGAGCCAATTGGACAGCCAACCGCAGGTGGAAATATGGGCGGAGGAAGGAGAGAAAGACAGACTAAACCCGAAAAAGAGGAAAAAGAGCCGATTCGCTTAAATCCTGACTTTGATGATATGGGTTCAGCAAAACAAAAACGTCAAACCAAAAAGTTCGCCAAATATATTGTTGAAACAGTTTGTTTGCTAGAAGAAAAAGGATTTGTTTGGTATGCAAACAAGGACATAAACGATGCCAAGCTAGTTGAATATGAACTAAACAACATTATGGATTTAGACCTGCTTTTAAGCATGGAGCAAGGACAACAAATTACCGTAAAACAGTTCTTTCAAATGCAATGCGCCAACGCAGAACAATTGGCGGTAATAGACGATGAATCGAAAGCAGATTTAACGGATGCACTAACAGAAGTTTTATTAGAAAAAGGTATTGCACCAACACCCACTCAAAACCTTATGTTAGTGGCGGGTAAAATAGTTTTAGGTCAAGGCGTTGCTTTAATGACCCTAAAATCTCAAACCAATGCTGTTCTAAGTCAATTAAAGCTAATGAAGAAAAAGGAAATGGAAAATGAAGTGCAAGAACCTGAAGTAGGAGAAAGTTACACACCTTACGAGTTTCAACGTACTGAACCTCAAGCACAACCACAAGCAGAGGCAACAACTAAATACGAACAAGAAGAAGAAGATGAGGATGCAGACGAAATGATTAAGCTATTGGAATCCAATGACCCAATCGGTTCGGAAATTGAAACTTTAGAGTAATGAAAGAAAAACAAAAAGCAACAACCCCACAAATCCAACGTGAGGCGGGTATGATGGTAGCAACGGGTATTCAAGGGGTAGGAAAAACCTACTTGAATATGCACGTTATTAAAGAGTACGTCAAGGACAAAATAAAAACACGGGTACGAGGAAGAAAGTGTTTAATCATGGACACAAATGGGGAGTACACACGAGAGCAATTTTCAAAAAACAATATTCCTGACTTCGCTCCAAAAACAATTTCAGTTAAGGACATAGCACAATGGTCGTTAAGTGATGCGGTAGAGTGCCGTAGAATAGATGCTAAAAATTTAGGAATAGCCGAAAAAAAAGAAGTTATTCAGTACATTATTCGCTATTACCGAAATGGTATGTTGGTAATAGAGGATATTAACACCTACATTCTTAATGTAACCCACATGGAAGAAATTGTAGGGGGTCTAGTAAACTTACGCCACCGTGCGGTAGATATGTTAATTAGCTATCAGTCATTAAGGGCGGTAGAACCAAGAATTTATACCAATGCTAGATGGATGCGTATGCACTATCAGGCAGACAATGTAAACGACATTAAAGGAAAAATAGCTAATCTGCCTATGTACAAAATTGCTCAAATTATCGTGAACAACCGATACTTTTCAGGAGACCAACGCTTTTACTTGTACATTTACAATTTTGCCAATAAAATTGAGGGTGCTTTTTCCAAAAAAGAATTTAAAGATGCTTGTCGCCAATACTTGAACGCTAATAAGAAACATATCCGAGAATACAAGGAAATGCACAACGTAAGCATGGAACAAGCAGTAGATGGGCAAATTAAACAATATTATAATCAATACTATGGAAATGCAAATAAATAACTCTTTTTTATACGGGTGCATTATGTTCTTATCAGTATGGGCAGTTTTAGGCATTTTTGCACTTTTTCTAATCAGCATAAGAAGAGATAAAGATTTTGTTTATGAAGACATAAATAAAATTTTATTAAAACCAACTTGGTATTTACAGGTAATATCCTTACTTATGTTTTATGCAATTTTACCATTAACCATACCTTACAGTATAGTACACATTATTAAAAAGTGATTTTAAATAAAACCATAGAAAGGCAACTAAAGCAAGTATTTAATTTAGAATACTTGTTGGAGTGTTACGAACTTCGGATAAAGTTATGCAAGGAAAACTATGCTCAAAAATCGGAGTTTGAAAAGAATGAGTTGGAATTGCTTATTTTTAAAACAAGACATCACATTGCCACAACACGAAAACTTATTGGTGAATGGAAAATTGAATTAAACGACAACTTGAAAATTTATTTTCAGGAACTTAAAGAACTTAAAGAAAATCAGGATGGAGACGGCAGTATGCTTAATTACAAATAACAATTACTTAGAAACAAGGTATTGCATAGAGAATTTGATGTCAAAAACGTCCGTAAAATACCGTCTGCAAATTTTAGATAACGGGTCAACCGATTCTGAATTGATTGCCTATTTAGACTATGTTACAAAAAAAAACAAGGGTTACTTTAAGCACTATGTAAATCCTGTTTCACTAGCGGAGTGTTACAATTTCTTAATTCAAACAGTATATCAAGAAAATTGCGTTTTTTTCCCGACAAAATACTTGGTGGACGAGAGTTGGTTAGAAGACCTATTAACAAGTTTAGAAACGATTCAGAATTGTGGAGTGGCGTGTATAAGACCCATTGACACAAAAATTGTATTTACGCCTTTATTACATAACTCTTTTGAGGAAGAAGATGATTTCCTAAAAAACGTAATAGAAACACGAGATAAAATAAACACCGTAGTAGCTTTTAAACGAAGCGTTTTAGATACCGTAGGAAAGTTTGACGAGCAACTAAACAGCCCAAGTTTTGAAATGTCTGAATTTTGTTTTAGAACTAAGCTAAATGGATTCAATAATTATTATATTCGTCAACAAAGTTGTTATGCACTTCCTGTTCAGAATGAATTGTTATTTCCGACCATAACTAAAGAAAACATAGACAATTTCAAACAAGCAATAGAAATCATGTACAAAGTAAGAACATTTATAAAATAAACCCACTAAAAAAATGAAAAAACCAAAGGAAGAGGTAAAAAAATCCAAGTGTGAAAAATCTACTTTTCCTGATAAGGCAACAGCCGATAAGTACATTGAAATAAAGCGGGAAAAGATAGGAGATAAGTTTCAAGAGTTGCGTTCCTACAAGTGCCTAGAGTGTAAGCAATGGCATCATACTAGCAACATGACCCCAATTTATGTAAAACGCATAGAGGAATTAACAATAGAAATAGAGAAAGTACGAGCGGAACTGAAAGTGAAGAACGAAACACTAGAGGCAATTAAAAATACCTTGATGAGTATTTACCCCATGCAGAGAAAAGATGAGGTAACTAAATTAAAAAAGCAGTTGGCTCAAAAAGATAAAAAAATGGCAGAATTTAAAGAAATCCTGCAAAAAGCGTTAAAAACAAAATAAACATAGCAGTATGAAAAAGGAAGACAAGAAAGTAGCGAAACTTGCAAAAAAAGCAAAAGTTGACAGTAAAAAGGTAATAATTACTGATGAAGTGTCTGAAAACTACATGAGAAGTAAAATAGAAAAAAAGCGAGGTCGTCCTAAAAAAGTTTCAGAAGATTTGAACAGCCTTAATTATAATCCAAAATTAGCAGAACTTAAAAGGATAACTAAAACCATGAAAAGGGCAACGGTAGAGGATGTTCAAAGATTTGTAGGAAAGCAGATAGAGATGTCATACCCCATTTTAGAGCAGGTAATAGGAAAAGAATATTTTTCCGATTTAATGCAAAATCCAAAAGCAAAAGAAATTTTATCAAGCGAAAATGTAAAAACTCTTATTGCAGAAATGATTAAAGAATATACAAATTTTACAATTGACGTTTTAAGCGCAATTTCAGATGCCAAATTCTCTGTAAGCGACTTAAATAAAAATGGAGAGGTTCTAGACAGAGTAAACCAACTTAAAGACAAATACAACCCAAAACTTGTATCAGAAATTGAACTTTATAGGTCTTCAATACAATCAAAAGAGAAAGCAAACCCACTAAGAGAAACAAACGAGTTCATAACAATTAGAAAGGAGCATATTCAACAATTTTTAAAAATGAACAAGCCTGAACAAGAAAAACAGCAAAAACTTAAATCAAAAGCCAAACAATTAGCCGAAGAAAACGAAAAAACCATCGTAATTCGACTAAAAAACAGAACAGATGAAAAATTAAGAAGTGTAGCGGTTTTTGACCATTTAGAACATTGGGCGGGTCAAGTAGAACACACAGCATTACTTACGCAGTTTCCGTTTAAAGAATTTTTGCGAAAAATGGGGTCTATTCAAGCAGGTCAATGGAAAATAGTTACTATTAGGTGTCATGCGAAAAGTGAATTTAATAAATTTGCTGAAATACAAACGGATTCAGGATTTCAAGCAACTTACTCTAATTTATGGGGTCAAATAACCTCCTTCTCGCTCAAACCCGAACACTTAAAAGATAGGGATGCAAGGGTTCATAAAAATATAGCGGACATATATTTGGAAGACGGTATAAGCCTTGATTCTGACCTACAACTAGAGATAGATTTTTTAATGCCCGAAACAGAAGTATCTATAACTTTTTTAGTTGAAAAAATTGATAAACAATAATAAATAAAACGTATGCAAAACGAAACCATGCTCCACAAAGAAGAAGTCCAAGAAGGAGGCTTCATAACGCAAAAAATACCCAAAGTAGCAATTGAACTTTTAATAGGCGAAAAAGCCGAAGATAAAGACAAGGTAGGTGCTTTCTTGGATGAGTTAAATAAGCAAATAAACAGCTATGCCCCTGCCAAAAAAACAGTACGAGTTTTGTACCATTTGCGTAACGAGGATATGTCCGAAGAAGAACAAAATGAGTGGCTTCGAGATAAGGCATATTGTACCTACATGATATTTGCACCAAAAGACAGGAAGGTGGCTTCAAACTACATAAAAAGCCTTGTGGAGAACCTAAAGCAGTTCGAAAAGTCGCTCTTATGGTTTAAGCAGAAAGTGGAATTAAAAAGCAAGTACCTAGCAAAGAAAGAAGCCACAGCAAAAGCGGAAATACCAACCACAGAGGAAAAACCAAAAAGAAAACCAAGAAAACCCAAAACCGAAGAATAATGCACTATCTTCCCGAACTTGACAGCAACTTTAAGGTGCTTAAAAACCGCCCTTTGTGTTTAGAGGACGGAGAGCGTTTTGTAATAAAACATTGTGTTTACTTTGAGGGAACAAAAAAAATAAAACTGACCTTAACACGTTATGGAGACGACCTAGAAGAAATTGAAATGGACGGGAAGCAGTTTAAGGAATATGTAAAAAGGTTAAAACCATATAGAAAAATACAAGAACAATGATATTAAATACTTATTTAAAAAACCAAAATGTTATTTTGCCAACAATTACAAAAGCAAAACTAGGAATCAGCATAGCCCGTAGGTTTAAATCCATATACCCAAATGTGGAGTTTAAAAAGGTGCAAATTAAAGAGGGAGAAAAGTCCTTTGAAGTAGTAGATTATCCGAAGGAGTTCTTGGAACAAGAAAGAACCAAAAGCATAGTAAACCGCTTTGTGTTAAAAGGAAAAAAGATGAGAGAAACCCGAAAATCTGTCACAAAAAAAGATTAAATTTGCGACATGAGTTGTCTAGCTACCATACTAATATTCATTATTCTAATCATTTGCTTTGTGGCTAATCTATATTTTATGCTAACAGCCCTATTGTGTATTTGGGCTTTTGTTATGGGCTTTGTGGCTTATGTTTATTTTAGAGAAAAAATTGAGGAACGTAGCGAAAAACGAAAAAACGCAAACAAAAACAGGATGTAGAAATGAGCCGAGTATTTTTTTATTCAGACCCTCACTTTAGCCACGAGAACATGGCAAGAGCAAGAGGGTTTAATAGCATTGAAGAACACGACAACCATATTATCGAAAAATGGAATCAAAAGGTTTCTAAAAGAGATGTTGTATGGTTGCTAGGGGATTGTACTATGGAAAAGAGGTCTCCTTATTCATTACTAGAAAAACTAAATGGTTTAATACGAGTTGTTGCAGGAAATCACGACAGACCCCAAGATATGCAAGAACTATTAAAACACGTTCAGAGTATTTCAGGAATGGTCAAATACAAGGGCTTTATTTTAACCCATTGTCCAATACACGAATCAGAAATACATAGATTTAGGGGCAACATACATGGACACGTTCACACTAACAGTTTATCCGACTATCGTTATTTTAATGTCTGTGCAGAAAATCTCAATTACGAGCCAATTAGCTTTCAGGAATTACTAGAAAAAAGAAGTTTTAAAAAGTAATTCTTAAATTTGTGTAAAACACACTAGATGGAGCAAGAACTAAAACAAAGGTGGGCTACCAAGCGTAACGCTATTTACAATCTTCGAGATAATTTAGAAAGACTTAAAAGACGGGTAAAAATAGATTTGCACTCTCCCGATGAAAAAGAGCGCATAACAGCACTTATTGTAAGAACTATGCTAAATACTTCCGAGCGTATTGGAAATGAAGAATCAGCAAGTAATGGTCATTTTGGAATTACTCAATTTAAGAAAAACCATGTAAAGGTTCTAGGTAGTAAGGTTAAGTTAAATTACGTTGGAAAAAGCGGGGTGGAGCATGATAAAGGTTTTAGTTGCCCTATTACAGCACAGCTATTAAAAAAGCTACGCATACGCAATAACGAATTTATTTTCACCACAGAGGACGGGTTCAGAATTAGACCCGACAGAGTAAACAGGTATTTAAAAAGGTTCGATGTAAAATCAAAAGATATTAGGGGCTTTAACGCCAACAGAATGATGGTTATGGAACTAAATAGATTAGGGAAAATAAATGAAGAAAAAGAACGCCCAAAAATATTCAATCAAGCCTTACGCAAGATAGCCGAAAGAATTGGACACGGTGCGCCCACATTAAGAAAACATTACCTACTTCCTGAAATAGAAGAAAACTTTTATAAGACAGGTTCAGTAGGGAAAATAAAAATAGATTAAGCCTACATTTGGTCTTGAATAAAGCTAGGTAAATTTGCCTCAATAGGCACACGAGATTTAATTAGCTTTTTTACATCATTTCGATATTCTTCAAAATTCTCTAAATCTTTTTTTGGATGGAATACGTTAAAAGGCAACACAGCAAACTCATTAACGCTCCAATCCCCTTTCCAAACAATCGACTTTAGTTCAAAAGCATCAATTACCAACAGTTTATTTTGACTAGCCAACGTATTAAACATAATTTCAGTAAAAAACAGCGTATTGTTTTTAGCAACGTAATCATCAATTACATTTAATAGGTTTCGGCTTATTCCCATAGCAGAGACCATACTAAAATAATAGGGTGGGTTTATTTTGTCTATCACACTTTTCCAATGCCAATCCCAAACTTCATCGTCCTTTATAAAATGATTGGGAGTAACAAGGTCATATCCCTCATAACTTTCTAATAAATTAAATATAGCATCAATACTAGGAATAAACACATCGTCTTCAAAAACAAACATAAACTCGACCTCTTTTTCTATTCTACAAAAGAAATAAAGCAGTTTATCATAGCTAATCGGATTTTTAGCCAACAAAGTATTTACCTTTTGCCCCGTAATCATGCAGTTCTGAAAACCGTGTTCAACGCTTTCACTATCAGAAATGGTAATAAAATTCAAGCCGTCCTCTTTAACAACGAAGTCAGGAATAACGCAACAATCAATAATAAAGTAAACGGGAACACCCAATTCACTCCAAATTAGTTTTCCGAAATTGTAAGTTTCGGGGTGTAAAGCCTTACACATAAAAGAAATTGCTAGATTTTGTTTTTTTTTCATTTTTTATTTTTCTTTTATTTGAACATTTTTGAACAACAAAAACCCTTTATTTTATTGCTTTTTAGGAAATAAAAACAACAAGTGTTCAAATTTACAAAAAAAATTCTAATCTCAATAATCATAAATTTGGTATCTAAATTACGACTAAATAATAAACTCACAAGAGGAAATTATTTACAAAAGAAAACGGTGTAACTTTTATAGTAGTGCTTTCAGCCGTAATGGTTGGGTTAGCTGTACACCAACGATATGTTGCTCCAATGATTAGCCAAAAGGCTTAATTGCATTTTAGCTTGATTTGGATTAACGGAGAAAGATGAGATATTGACCCGTTTAAGACTTGAAATAAGTAAGTGCTGTGTCCTAATGGACAACTTGTATTGAAGAAAACCAAGATTAAAAAGTGTTACAAAACACACAATGTCGAAACAAAAAGAAACTTATAAAACCGTGTGAAAAACACAACAAAAACTTAAAAAGATGACTTCAGTAGAAAGAGAACTTTTTGGTTACATAAACGGTACTGAAAGAATGAGTGGATTTGATTCATACGATTCTTATGAAGGTGATTACGGTTACTTTGATGATGATGATGATTTGAATGACCCATCTTCATTTATGGACGGAGATTTACCTGATGCAATGTCTTTCGCTTCAGGACGACCTTCTGCCCCTTCTCATGTATCTGACCCTTATGTAATTCAATATGAAAACACTACGGCAGGTACGTTAACAGCGATTTTATTCGGCTATAACGACTTTTTTGGCGCAACCAACTTTGGTAATCCTGTCGGTATCACTATCACCAACTTACAAGGTGGTACATACGGGCGTTTAATTGCACAATCGAACAACAAATTCTTTAAAATTGGTAAATGGAGATTCCAAGCATCAGGTCTTTTGGCAGGAGCGCAATTATCTCAAACATTATCAATCAACCACGTTGACGCTAACGGTAAACAATATTCAGTTCCATTGAACTTGTCTATCATGCGTGACGCTTATCAGCAACAATCAGACATCATTGATGTTACTAAGCCTGTTACTATTGACGGTAACTCGTTTATTACTTTCCCTGTATTAGCAGGTATGGTATTCGTAATCTCAATGTTCCCGATTGAAGTATTGTCAGGTAAAGCTAAACTTAACGGTGGAGCGAATTTGAATAGAGCAAGAGCACCTCGTTTATCAGGTAAAAACGTAGCCCCTGTGGTTATCCAAACTACCCAAAACGTAAAAGGTATTACTAAAATCTAATCAAGTGATTCGATAAAAATACGAAAAGGGCAGGGCGCAACAATGTCCTGCCTTTTTTACTTAAAAATTAAATTATGCAACGAAGCAGAAATCAGCAAAAACCCGAAATTACGTTAATGACGTTACTCGCCTACGAAGCTACGGAGGATGCCCAAAAATTGTTGCAAAAATATAAGAAACCAAAAGCCAAAAACTTTGCTGATTTAGAAGTTAAACTAGGAGAGTTGTATTTAAGTGCAGACGACAAATTAAAGCTAGAAAAAGAAATGGCGTGTATTCACCCACACAAAAAATGGTTGATAGAACGTACCGAACCCGTTCTTAAAGTTGAAACAAAAAAAGTAGAGGTTGTTGCAGAACCTATTAAAGAAGAAAAAAAACCCGATTTGCTTGAAGAACAAAAAAAGCAAATGGAGGATTTTAAAAACGAATTAAAATCAGTTCTAAAAGAAGAACTTGAAAAAACTGAAAAGAAAAGTGAGTTTCAGGGAAACCCACATTACAATCAAGTGCCACCATACGGCTACCAAAATTCGATGTACCCACCCGTTCAAATGACTTTGCCTTTGCAACCGCAAGGAACAAGCAATTTTAGTGGGGCGATAACTAGCGAAGAATTTGAAAAACAAAAAAGGGTTCAAACGCAAGTTAATTTTGGATTAGCAATAGTGGCGACATTTGTAGTAGCAACTCTTTGGTTTAACTATAATAAAAATAAATAGGTATATGATTGAAAAAGTTGTAGTATGCAAGGAATGTAAAGCCTTAATTCCCAACGGGGAACACAAAAACTTTACTGAAACAGAGGAAAGTTTTAATAAGGGAGAAATTTTAACAGGAAGGTATGTAAACATTGAAGGTTTACGCAGAGGAAAGCCCTTTACCTACCGTTTATTTATAACAAGTGATAACAGGTATATTTACCAAAACTGTATTGAACCTATGAAAACAACAGAAGTAATGTTGGGTGCGGACAATTCTCAAACACCAACTATCGTAAATTTACGAGAAGCAGAAACCTTTAACCGTAACAAAGTATATGGACTAATTGGTGGTGGTGTAGCGGGATTTGCTTATGCAAAATACAAGAAAAAAGATTGGAAAAAAGTAATGATGTTTACAGCAGTCGGGGCGTTAGTCGGATTTGGTGGAGCATACTTACTTGACCGTCAGAGAGCGATTTATGTAAACCCAAGCGAATAAAAATAAACTGAATATGTACAACAACGCAACAATAATTAGATTAGCCCCTTCAACTCCCGTAGCGAGTAGTCGTGGCGTTTCTCCTGCTTCGTCTGTACGCTCGGCTACTTTTGAAGAAGCATTTGGTGAATATTCTGAACTTCGAGGAAAACGCAGATTAAAGCGACAAGACCGAAGAATGGACAGAATTGAAGCTAGAAGACAGCGTAGAAAAGCAAGAGAAGAAGCCCGTAGAGAAAGAAAACTAGGGCGTGTTCAAACCCGTGATGAAGTAAAAAGCGCAAGACGTTTAAATCGTCAACGCAGACGTACTGATGTTATGGAGGCACGTCAAGACCGTAGAACGGGTCGTATGGAAAGAGTACAAGACCGTAGAACGGGTCGTAAAAAGAAACGTCTTGAACGTAGAGCGTTAGGCAGAGAGGAAGATGAAAGAGACGATACATTGGACACAACATCTTCTTCACCAACAGCAGAAGATAGACCAAGCGGAGGTTCTAGTTCACAAGGCGTAGGCGCACCATCTGATTCACAAGGCGGGGGCGCACCTTCACAATCTGAAGAGCAAGGCGGAGGCGCACCATCTGATTCACAAGGCGGTGGATATGCCGATGAGCAGGGCGGTGGTTACGCTGACGAGCAAGGTGGTGGTTACGCTGACGAGCAAGGTGGCGGATATGCTGACGAGCAAGGTGGCGGATATACTGACGAGCAAGGTGGCGGATATGCTGACGAGCAAGGTGGCGGATATGCTGACGAGGAAAGCGGGGAATATTCAGAGGAGCAAGAAATGGGAGATTATGGTTACGAAGACGAAGGTTATGATTATTCAGAGCCGTTTGATGGTATTCCTGTGGATGCTTCTTTCTCTGAAATGGATGATTCAGGAAAAGCATCTAAAAAAGTTCAAGTTGACCCCAACCTACAAGATTTGGTAAATAAAATTGAATGGAACAAGGAATTGGTTTCTCGCTTAGAACATAAGCGCAAAAAAGGAGTAGCCAACCCAAGCGACACTTCAAAATCAATCATTGAACGTAAAAAAAGAATAGCAGAATTAGAAAGCCAACTTGAAATGTATTTAGGTTTTGACAGCTATTCTATGGCAAACGGAATGTCAGAACGTCAAGTGAAAAACGAAGTAGCTAGACGTAGAATGGAAGTTAACCAAGCAAGAAAAAGAGCAATGGCAATTCGATTAGGTTCTAAAAAAGAACGTGAATTGGCAGAAATGACTAACCGTAGCTTAAAATCGAAAATGGGTCGTAATCACGGTGGGGATGTAACGCCTGTTGACGTTGATTTAAAACCTGAAATAAAATCTAACCGTATTATAGTACCTGCCGAAGAATCTTCTAGTGCAACGGGAATAATTGGTTTAGACGATGCGGGAGACTATGATTCAAGAGAACTTGATATTAAGTTGGGTGCAGACGGGGACTTGCCAATGCGTGAACCGTTTTCTATACCATACGGAGACTACTACTATGGAGCAAACGGAGCGAGTAGTCGTAGCATCAATTGGACAGGAGTAGTTTTAGGAATTGGCGCAGGTGCTTTAGCGATTTGGGCTATCCGAAAATATAAACTCATCAAATAATTCAGGATGAAGAACTTTGGAAGTATCTCGACCCAAGAAAAATTACTTGTTTTCGGATATTTAGCAATAAGCGTGTCTTATGGAATTTTATTCGCAATAAAAGTAAGGGGACTAGGGAAAAGAAAATAAATAGTAAATTAGTAAATAGTAAACAACAATTTAAAAACAAAACAAAATGCCACTAACAGGAACAGTAAACGCAGTTACATATCAGAAAATTGTAACAGCAGGAGCAGAAAATTGGGCAGTTGACGTAACTGACCAAAATGGAAACGTTGTTTCCGAAATCGTAATTGAAGCAGACACAACGTTGGGTGCTTTAACATTAGAATTACCCGCAATTTCAACTTTGAATAATTTTTGGAATACAAAAA
>Ga0194115_10000485_pt1 | contig 58683 bp, 66 predicted proteins | sample TA2MahsurfametaG_3_FD_148656 | JGI IMG/M metagenome (GOLD analysis project Ga0194115, IMG submission 148656) | Freshwater microbial communities from Lake Tanganyika, Tanzania - TA2015002 Mahale S4 surface | ecosystem: Environmental > Aquatic > Freshwater > Lake | place: Tanzania: Lake... | reverse complement strand
GCCGGAGCCAAACGAGTACGGGGTCGTACCCCATTCGGATACCTACAAGTGCATTGTCTATCGTCGTCATGAGTGCCTCGCCAAGGCAATTTTTGAGGCACGAGAAGACCTGTTGATCCGCAATGAGAAGGAAGATCAAGAAAGCCACGATGCAGAGGCTGAAAAGAAGTTCACGCAGCCAATCAACCCAGACCCAGTTACGGAGATTGCCAAGACCCTAAAAGAGTAGTGACCGCTGAGAGAAAGGATAAACCCAGCGGTCGCGAACATCATAAGCCATTGCAAATCGTGTATGCTGGTGTTATGACAAACCGAGGAGGGGCGCCAACAGACCGAGTATGGGCAGTTTACTTTTTGTACGCCCAGTCGTTTCCTGTGTCAATCAGCCTTGACCAGCGCCTCCCAGACGACAAGGAGCCGTATGCGGTCACCATTGCCAATGGCGAGGATGTCTTCATCCGACTTTCCGATGTTGAGGTCAGTTGGCTAATCGCCAAGAAAGTGGGGGTATCGTGAGCCGATTACTGCTTATCGTTCCGAGCCGCAAGCGACCCAAGTCTTGCGACGAGCTGCTCACTGCATTTGAGCAAACGGCGGAAGACGCCGATATTCTCTTTGGCATTGATGATGACGACAAGAGTGAATACTCTGAGCGGGTTTTGAAGAAGTCGTCTATCAACCCACGACTCCGAATGGGCGGAACGCTCAACCTCCTGGCAACACAGAACGCTGAAAAATACGAATTTTTGTCGTTCATGGGCGATGACCATCGCCCTCGCACGAAGGGCTGGGACCAAATACTCTGCGAAGCTATTGGCGATCGCCCCGGCGTATCGTATGGTGACGATCTGCTTCAGGGCGCAAACCTACCAACCGCCGTAACGATGTCGGCAGAAATTGTGCAAAGACTTGGATATATGGTGCCGCCACAGTTGGTACATATGTACATGGATAATTTCTGGCGCGATTTGGGCGTACAGATTGGAAATCTTCAATTCAGACCAGATGTCGTCATAGAGCATATGCACTATCTTGCTGGAAAATCCATTAATGATTTGCAGTACCAAGAAGTCAATGCGCCTCATGTGTACGAAAAGGACCGTCTCGCATACGAGGAATATCAGAAGACTCAAATGCCAACCGACGTCATGCTGATCCTGCGAGCATGAAGATACTTATCACTGGACATAGGGGATTTGTTGGTCGGCACTTCACGAAATACTATCGAGATCGCGGGCATGAGGTATTTGGGGTAGATATCACCGCCGACTCACCCCGGGACGCTAGGGACTTCTTCAGAAAAGACGATATCCAATGGGATTTGGTCATCCATCTCGCGGCTGTGGTCGGCGGCCGAGCAAAGATTGAGGGCGATCCGCTGTCTGTGGCGGTTGATCTTTCAATTGACGCAGAGATGTGGCAGTGGGCAATAAGGACAAGGCAGCCACGGGTCGTATACTTTTCATCGTCCGCTGCATATCCGATTGAGCTTCAAACGCGCGAAGACCACGTCTCGCTCGCAGAGCACATGATCAACCTTAACGACGTCCGTAGCCCAGACTTCACCTACGGTTGGTCAAAGCTGACAGGTGAATACCTCGCACAGTTTGCCGCTGCTGAAGGGGTCAAGGCTCACATCTTTCGCCCATTCTCAGGATACGGAGAAGACCAGGCCCTTGACTACCCGTTTCCGTCATTCATTGACCGCGCACGCCGCAGGGCAGATCCGTTTGACGTTTGGGGCGATGGGCTGCAGACTCGCGACTTTGTTCACATCAGCGATATCGTTGAGACCGTAAATGCAGCCCTTGAGCAGGATTATCCTGATCCGCTCAACATTGGAACTGGTCGAGCAACATCGTTCCTCGCCCTAGCCGACCTAGTCTGCGCCGAGGCTGGGTACAAGCCAGAGATCACCACCCACCCAGACAAACCGGTCGGAGTGTTTTGGAGGGTGGCGGACCCAACCCTGGCGTTTCATGTCTGGAAGCCGCGAGTCACGCTTGAGGAGGGCATTCGCAGAGCGCTTTTGACAAATTAGCGCATAGGGTCTAAGATGCAGAAAGGAAGGAGGGCTGTATGCGAAAAGCAATACGGCTGTATAGCAATATAGTTTTATGAAGACCTTTGAGCAAACTTTCAAAGAAATCTATGACGAGGCGTTTGAGCTTCTCTGCGAGAAGCAGGCCCGGTATGGCGACACCAACATTGAGCAGCTCGGCATACATGGAGTAATCAGCCGTATCGGAAACGACAAGATCGCTCGTGCAAAGAAGTTTTGTAATGGCAAGATTGTAGATGGCCAAGTGATTCTTGATCCGCTTGATGAAAGCACATACGAGTCCCTGACAGACACGCTGCTAGATATCGCAAATTACGCGCTGATTGCTGTTGCGCTTCAGCGCGGTCTCTGGGGAGCACCGATGGAGCGAGATCTCCCAGGGCGATCAGACAAGTGAATCCGCAGTTCATTGAGGCCCTCAAGGCAGCACGAAAGGAAGGGCGTACAGATGCAATCCGAGAAGGAATGCGCGCCCTCCACTCGGCGACAGCGTGGGCACTGGCACAAAAGAGCGACGATGCATACCATCGTGGCTTACGAGACGGAATCTTGTTAGCAATGGAGGCGATTGGGTATAACCGATGGGAAGCACAACGCGGTATGAAATCTGGAAAATCGAGCAAGCAGAAGAAGGGGTAGGGTATAGATGGGCGATATGGGACCAGGTAAGCAACACGGTCGTAAAAAGCGGATTGTCCGCAACGGCAGACGACGCCGTAGGAACAGCGAAGTTTTGGATTGGGTTTCTGACCGATATCGCAAACCGTCTGTCGCGAGTAGGCGAGTAGCGAGGGCATGGCTGGCAGAGTCATTCTCAATGAGCAACGCACACAGGATCCCCAAGGTTGCGAACGAAGATCTTGAAACCATGGCGAACGAGATGATGGAAGTCGCTTCGGTCATGGGTGGCGTTGACGAGTGCAAGATCACGCTTACGGAACCGCAAGATGGCGATCCGTATTACGAGAGCGACATTGAGATGATCATTGATGGAACACGCCATGACATCGTGCTCACCTCCCTAGACCTGAATGATCTGTTGACATCCGCCGTCGGCTGGATAAACAGGAGGGGTATTCGGTGAGTGCCTCAGAGCGTCTGCGCGCGATCGTTGAGCACGCGATCTCCGGCGACACCGCCCCAGCCCTCCGTGGCATCGGGATCAGCAAGGGGGGGAAGGTTGAACTTTTCTCAAGGCTGGCGTATATTGCCGGTCTCAAGCGAGCGCTTGAGATTGTTGAGGAGTATGAAAAGGAGCAGGTGAATGACGGACCCAAAGAAGGTCGTCGTTGATAGCCGTGGGCGACCGCTAAACGGCTGGCACTGCACGCAATGTGAAGTTAGTATTCCCGACGAGGTGATGGACAAGTACCCGAAAACCATTGACCCAAAATTTAAGAGGGCGATGTGTCATAAGTGTAGAAAGGTAAAGGTTATAAAGAAATGGGAACAAAAGTAAGAACTGCGTTTGTTGTTATTCTCACCATTGTTTTTTCTGTATCGCTTAGTGCCGAAGATGTAAGTGCAAAAAAGAAACATCGGAATGACGATGAGTTTCATGCCGTCAAAACATGGAAGCAAGGATACAGGGAAGGATGGGCGCTAGACAGGATAAATCAAGTGCACTGGCGCCTAGATAAAGTACCTCTTTCAAATCAAGGCGCCGGAAGTGGCATTACCATTTATATAATTGACACTGGGGACGGCGATGAAGACTGCCACGGTCACGCAACCGTTGTAGCAAGTGTTGCTGCTGGAGATGAATACGGGGTTGCCCCAGCGGCTGAAATTGTGACCGTTAACGCCCTTAACTGCGAGGGGTCTGGAACTGCAAAAGATGTTATTGCCGCTGTTAAAATAGTCGCACAAATTGCAGACCCAGAAACATCTGTCGTGAATATGAGTTTAGGTGGGCCGGCAAAAGCAAGTGTTGACGCCGCAGTTGCAAAGTTAGCCGAGAAGATGCCAGTTGTGGTGGCTGCTGGAAACGAGAGCACTGACGCCTGTGAAAAAACCCCAGCAAGGGTTCCTGCGGCAATCACGGTGGCTGGGTATGACAATAACAATTTGCGATCAATATTTTCTAACTTCGGAAGTTGTGTTGATATTTGGGCGCCGGGCACGGCTATAGACGGAATTGACAAAAACGGCGATAGGGTACAGTGGAGTGGGACAAGCCTCTCAACCGCAATTATTAGTGGCGCAGTCGCGTTTATTGCAAGCCGAGACGGAATTACTACAAAACAAGCCGCAGATAAAATGATACAAACAGCAGCTCGGCCATACCTGATTGATGCACGCCTTAACGGAAAGTCTGCCTACTGCCTGCTAATTGGGGACTAGAATCTGCTTCCCGTCTTCGCTGCCGTGAAATAGAAGCTGCTACCGCTAAGGTCGGCAGCATACACCAGGGCATCAACAAGATCGTCATGTTCCCCATTGGGGAATGACGCCATCTCAATCTCAAGGTCCCTAATTCCGGGCGCACCCTTGAGGTGATATACCTTGCCGGACTCATATCGAGCAGCGAGAGCCCGTGCTCGTGTCACCTTATCTTTATCTGGTCGGACCGCTCTCGCTGGCAGTTTGGTGGTGCCAAGAACTTCGCGCACGAATGTGCTCTGATGCTGAACCGCCTCAATATTTACAGATTCAAGATTCCTTGCGCTATCGTTGATCTCGGGTGCATTTGGAAGAAGGTGTTGTGGCCAAAGCAGCCTTGGTCCGTCGTCGGCGACCAGATCACCCTCACGGCTAATCCCAGTCAACCAGTCACGGTGACCCTCTGCAAGCCGAGCCCTCCATGCACCCACCACATAGAGGTTGTGCTCCGCGTCTTCAACAATTTCAACGCATGAGGTGTAGTCGCTGCGCTCTGACGCCGAGGATGCGAGGTCAATCCCAACACGACGAGCACCAGATGGTACGGCATCAACATACTTGAATCGGTCATACCGAAAGATGTTTCCGCCCATCGCCTGTACATCATTTTGGAACTGAAGCATGAAAATGGGCGTGCCAAGCTCGTCGCGCTTCTTGTCCATGTCTGCAACGGTATACATCTCTGACCAGAGAGCCTGATCGCCCTCAACCGCACGCCTGAGCATGACGGGTGTGCCTTTTTCCTTTAGGTCGTTATAGAAATCGTCCTCGTGCCAACGGGTTCCTATGTACCAACGCTTGGCTCCTGGAACAAGCATCGGGTCAACAACTTGCCAGTATGTGTCTTGTGCTTTCTGGCGCTGAACGGCAGTTGCGTTCTCCTTCATCCCGACCATGTCGTCGCCGATTAGGATATCCAAACGAGCGTTATAGAAATCGTCCTCGTGCCAACGGGTTCCTATGTACCAACGCTTGGCTCCTGGAACAAGCATCGGGTCAACAACTTGCCAGTATGTGTCTTGTGCTTTCTGGCGCTGGACGGCAGTTGCGTTCTCCTTCATCCCGACCATGTCGTCGCCGATTAGGATATCCAAACGAGCTCCTGGTTTAATTGATCCAAGTCCATCAGCAAAACACGTTGCGTCTTTTCCCAGATTGGCACCCTTGATCGTCCAGACTTCATCTGTCCACTTTGAGCCTACAACGCCGTTTTTAGCCCACTCAAAAATCTCAGAAAAATGCGGAGATTCAATGATTGCCTTGATTGCACGCGAACGGGCAAGGGCGTCAGACAGAACCGACGTAAGAATTCCAACGCGGATTTTACCCTGGCTGACACCTATGAGTCGCGCAACTCGATGGATAAGCTGCGTGGTTTTGGCGTGACCGCGCGGCATAAGCACAAGCGCACGGTCATTCTTGTCTAGGAAGCGCTCCATCTCCCTGAGATGCTTGGGAAAGACAAGATTACTGACGTATTCCGCAAAGGCGGCGTCAGACGTTCTCGCTTGCTCCCTCAGCCACAGTCGGTACTGCCTGCTGTCCATTGCTCCCCTCCTCTAGGGCGTCAGCCCAATTCCTAAGGCGCTTTGCAAGATCGTCGGCGCTGAGCGCATCAATCGCGTGATCAACCAACTGCATCTGCAGTGCACCGCCGTTGGGTCCAGTAAGCTCAATCTTAGAAGCTTCGTATGCCCCAGTCAGCTTGGCAAGGCGATCTATGACCTCAAGTTGCAACTTTAGAAATGCTACTTGACCGCTATAAGAGTTCTCTCTTGCGGAGGCATGTCCACCCGCAGCTGCTTTTGCAACCCTATTGGCTCGTTCAATGAGCTCAATCTTGCTATCAACTGGTCCAAGTGCATCCTCAAGAGCCTGTTTGCGCATTTTGGCAATGTATTTCTTGACAGTGTCTGGTTTTAGGTCAAGCCTGAGTGCGATCTCACTGGCGCTCACCCCGCTAAAATGCAGGGTATTGATGTCTTTTTCAAGTTGTGCCTGAGCATCTTTGGTGCGTCTTCCAATTTGTGCCATATCTTGACTATACCACACAATCTGCCCTTGACGGCAAGTTGCGCCAAGTTTGCGCATCGTCTACAATTCCCCGATGCCAAAAGCGCATGGGGTAAGGAATCCAGAACACGAGGCAACGCGCCGATTTAGAGAGGCGTGCGGCGCTTGGGCAAGCCAGATGGGAATAAGCATTGCGAAAGTATTCAAGTCCGCTGGCAAGAAGCGCGGCTTAGGGATGTATTGGGCGAAAGAGAGATACTACGGCGGAACCATCGCGTCTGATGACGACATTGCATGGGCCAGGATTAACGCGATCCAGGAGGTCCTGAACATTGAAGACCAGGCGTCTCTAAGCAAACACCGTCGAGCGGTGCAGAAATTCTGCTACACATGCGCGGGCAAGTCCGTGAAAGACCTTGATGCAACGTGTTGGGATGGGGGGTGCCCCCTGCGGCCAGTAAGCCCACTCCCGCTAAGAATGCTCGCAGAAAAGAAGCCCATAGAGTAGGCGGCTTCCGCAGGCTATAATCTAGCCATGGAGACATACAACATCTCAGCCGAGCAGGGAAGCACGTATTCCCTCACGATAACATATACCGATGATGCTGGAAGTCCGGTAAATTTGACCGGATATACCGCCAGAATGCATGTTCGGCGTTTTGCTGGGTCGCAAAACCCATATATTGTTCTTACAAATACAGGCGGATTGTCAATCACTGCCAACAGCGGAACTATTGGGATGACCATTGCCCCATCGGCACTCTCTGCCGTCCCAGCGGGAAAATACGTATACGACCTTGAAGTTGAAAGTGGCGCCGGAGTGGTTGAAAAGTTGATTGCAGGTGATTTTGAGCTTAGCGCAGAGGTGACAAGATGAGCCCAGTAACAGTGACGCAGGTTAACAGGCAAATTAGCGTGAGCACTAGCGGCCTGTCGTCTCCGCACGGGACCTACACCCACACTCAGGCTTCGGCTTCGGCAACCTGGACCATAGTCCACAATCTAAACTGCAAGCCCTCGGTAACCATCGTAGACAGTGGCGGAAATGCGCAGATCGGAGAGGTATTGTATGACTCCGATAATCAGATTACCCTAACCTTTGCCGCAGCCTTTAGCGGCTACGCATACCTAAACTGAGGAGACGTCCGTGAAGGTCTTAACGAGTCTAACGCTTAGCAGCTTCCTAGACCTACAGAAGAATGAGCTTCGCAATGGAGTCATTCAGGTTCTTGCCACCCCACCGGCCTCTCCTGTCACGGGTCAAATCTATTACAACTCAGACTCCAATGATGGCCCAGTTGGCCTCATGGTCTACAACGGAAGTGCCTTTGAGTCAGTAGGTTCTATTGACAGCCTTTCTGGGACTGCCCCGATTACGGTTAGCCTTGCAAATGGTGTTGCAACGATCAGCATCACAGCGGCAGATGGCAGCAATTCGGGCTCAATGTCCGCAGCGCACTACAGCCTTGTTGCTGGTGCCACTGACGCAAATACAGCAAGCGCAATCGTCAAGCGCGATGCGTCAGGAAACTTCACTGCGGGGACCGTTAGCGCAACAAGCGTAACGATTTCTGGTGCGGTTTCAAATGCAACAGACGCTGCCACTAAGGCATATGTTGACAGCGTTGCCACAGGCCTTGATGTCAAGGCATCTGTTCGTGCCGCCACCACGGCGAACGTCAATCTTTCAACGGCGTTGGAAGACGGCGATGTAATTGACGGAGTAACGCTCGCCACTGGCAATCGAGTACTCGTTAAGGATCAGTCAACTGGCAGCCAGAACGGTATCTACGTTGTTCAGGCTTCAGGTGCAGCCGTTCGGGCGGCCGACGCCGATGCTGACGCAGAAGTAACCGCAGGTCTCTTTACCTTTGTTGAAGAGGGAACGACAAACGGAAACACGGGTTGGGTTCTTACAACCGACAACCCGATTACAGTTGGCGCAACCGAGCTCGTATTCTCGCAGTTCTCTGGATCTGGCTCAATCACCGGTGGCGCGGGACTCACCCTTACGGGAAATGACCTTTCGGTCAACGTTGATGACTCAACCATTGAAATCTCTTCTGACACTCTTCGTGTCAAGGATGCGGGTATTACCGCTGCGAAGCTCGCAACGAGCGCTGTTGATGTCTCAACTGCAACAGTAACCGGAACCCTCCCAGTAGCCAAGGGTGGTACCGGCGCTATAACGGCAGCAGACAACCTTGTATTCGCTGGACCTTCAACTGGCGGACCTTCTGCTCCCTCGTTCCGATCACTTGTTGCTGCGGATATTCCAAACCATGGCACCGACAAGCTCACGAGCGGAACGCTTGGCGTTGCTCGTGGCGGTACTGGTGCTGCAACATTCACCGCAGGATTCGTCAAGTCTCCTGGCGGAACTGATGCACTCACGACAGCAAACACCGTATCGCTGACCACTGAAGTTTCTGGCACATTGCCAGTTGCTAACGGTGGTACTGGTCAATCAACGCTCACCAGCAATGGCGTACTGCTCGGTAATGGTGCAAGCGGAGTTGTACAAACTTCTGCTGGAACTGCCGATCAGGTCTTCCGGGTACCAGGAGCCGGTGGAGCACCAGCGTTTGGTGCAATCAATCTTGCGCAGGCCGCTGCCGTAACTGGTGCGCTTCCAATTGCAAATGGTGGTACTGGTCAGACAACTGCAGCCACAGCACTATCGGCACTCGGCGGAACGTCAAAGTACACTGAGGCATTTGGGGACGGCTCGGCAACGACCTATACCATTTCGCATGGCCTTGGAAACATTTATGTACACGCTGAAGTCTTCCAGACCTCCAACGGCGAGAAGGTCTACCCAGACATCACCGTCGGTCTTACGTCGGGAACACCGAACGGCACCGTGATTCTTGACTTTGCTCAGGCCCCAACCAGCAACCAGTACAGGGTTGTTATAATCGGGTAAACTCCCGCTAGGAGGACCCGATGCCGAAACTACTAAATAAGGTAAATCTTCCGCGCTATAGCAGCGCGCCCGCAACGCCAGCAGAAGCCGATCTTTATTACAACACGTCAGACGACAAGATCTACGTGTACACCGGAGCGGCATGGACCGAGGTTGGTTCTGGGAGCGGTTCCGAGGTTTACTATCAAGCATCAGCGCCCGCAAGCCCAGCAGAAGGCGACATCTGGATTGACTCCGATGATGAAGTTGTATCGGTAACCTCAATCACCGACTCAACAAGCACCACATCGAGCACGGTTGCGGCAAGTGCTACGGCGGTCAAGACCGCCTATGACTTGGCAAACGCAGCCATCCCGAAGACGCTGACGACAACCACGGGCGACATCATTTACGCCTCATCGGCAAACACGCCTGCTCGATTGGGGATCGGAACTGCAAGCCAAGTGCTTTCAGTCGCCGCTGGCGTTCCTGCGTGGACAACACTAAGCGCTGGCGGCGCGGATGTGCAGGAGTTTACGACCAGCGGCACTTGGACCAAGCCCTCAGGCAAGAGCGCAGTCTTCGTGTTTGCGCTTGGGGCTGGTGGTGGTGGTGCAAGCGGTGGCAGAGGGGCGTCATCACTGGCACGACCTGGAGGTCCTGGGTTTGGTGGCGGTCATTCTTGGCGCTGGTTCAATGCATCTGATCTTGCAGGCACGGTTACCGTCACGATTGGTGCAGGCGGCGCTGGTGCTACGGCGCTTGCAAGTGGTACAAACAGTGTCACTGGTGGAAACGGTTCAGACGGCGGCAACACGACCTTCGGAACCGAGGTCATCGGATTGGGCGCACCAGGCGGTCGCGCAGATGACGGAGCAGACAACGCCTACAGATCACCAGTGGGTCCTGTGGAGTGGGGCAGGAACGTGTTTTACAGCGGTAATGGTGGCACATCTGACGCCGCGAGCAGCGAAGACAACGACGCAAACTTCTTTTACTCGTTGGCACCAGGCGTCGGCTATCCTCGCTCAGGCGTAAATCCTGTTCGTGCCTTGACGCGATCAGGCTCTGGTGGAGCAGGTGGTTTCGGGCAGACAAGCACGCCATCTGGCGGAGCCGCTGGCGCTCGCGGATTCGGCGGCAATGGCACGATGGTTATTGGTGGGAACTATGCGACAGGCAGCGGCACGGCGGGCAACGGTGAGGCTGGGTCTGTGTCTGGTTCCATTTATCTTGGCACTGGTGGCGGCGGTGGCGGAGGAGCGCTGAACGCTACCCCTGGCAATGGCGGAGCAGGGTATCGCGGCGGTGGCGGCGGTGGTGGAGGAGGCGTCACGGTCTCCTCTGGCTCTCCGGCGCAACCGACTGGCGCAGGCGGTGCAGGCGGTGGCGGCTATATGCTCGTCATCTCAGTCTAAGGAGAACCAATGAGCACTTATCTCGTAATCAAAGACAGCAAAGTCATCAATACGGTCATCTGGGACGGCGAGTCCGACTGGACTGCGCCAGAAGGAACAACCGTTGAGATCGCGCCTGAAGGCGTAGGCATCGGCTGGTCTCGCGTAGCTGGCAACTGGATCGCTCCAGAGCCACCAACGCCTCCGGCTGAGGACCCAAACAAGGTCAGCGCACGAGCCAAACTTGCTGCGCTTGGTTTGACTGAGGCAGAGATTTCAGCCCTGGTGAGGGGATAATGGGTAAGCGCATATACGTTCGCTCTGGTGGAGCCTGGGTTGATGTCACCACGCCTAGCGGGTCTGATGCTGACATAACGGCGGTTGTTGCCGGAAACGGACTTATCGGTGGGGCTTCTAGCGGTTCTGCAACCCTTGATGTTGGGGCAGGAAATGGAATTAGCGTTACCGCAGATGCGGTTGCAGTAGATACCGCAGTTATTGCCACTAAGGCATATGTGGATTCGTACGCTCCACAAATGAACTGGCATGGAGCCGTTAGCTTCACAACAGCTGCAGCGCTTCCAAACAGTCCTTCATACACTGCGGGAACCGCAGACGCCTCTAGTGGGTATGGTGTTGGCGCAACGCTGACCGCAACGACATATGGCGCCCTCGTCATTGACGGGGTCACGATGACAAATGATAACGAAGGGTCACGTGTCCTCGTCAAAGATCAAGCAAACGCTGTTCATAATGGTATTTATGACATCACCGAAGCTGGAAATGGGTCTACCTATTGGATTCTTACTCGCTCTGCCGACTCTGATAATCATGTCGCAGGACAGGTTGCGTCTGGTGATGCAGTCTTTTCTATATACGGTACATCAAACGACCTGACTGGGTTCGTTCTTGTTTCAGAAGGTCCAACCTCTATGGTACATCAAATTGGTACAAGCGATTTAGACTGGTACCAATACACCGGCGTTACGGCTGGAAGCGGAATTACCGTCAGCGGGCTGGTCGTATCGGTTGATACCGGAACTGGATTGACAATTAATGCATCTGGGGTTGCTGTACAGCTTAGTAATTCAACAAGCAGCACATCAGAAACAGAGGCAGCAACCCCGCTTGCCGTAAAGACAACCTACGACATCGCTTATGCAGCAAATGGACTGGCAACCACCGCAGTTCAACCAACACTGGTCAACGCAAAAGGGGACATCCTAGCCGGAACGGCAAACGACACTCTTTCTGCTCGTTCCGTTGGATCAAATGGACAACTTCTTGTAGCAGATTCCTCTGAGGCGACTGGTCTCGCGTGGCTAACCCCGCCATATGCAAATGCAACAAATGCCGCTTTGACAGGAACGGTCACGATTGACAACAATGCTGGCAGCCCGCAGGGTCTCGGCAGCCTTACATCAGAGACAAGGATCCAGGCGGTAAGTGCAGACGGTCAGGATACAACCATTGTTCTTGATGGACATGGAACATCCATCCACGGAAAGATTGTTTCAAGGGTGTCCCGAGGAACGGCGGCATCTCCAACCGCAACACAATCTGGTGACATCATGGCTGAAGTAGCCGCGTTTGGCTACGGGGCAAGTGGATACGGGTCGCATCCATCAGCGACAATAAGAGTATCTGCTACCGAAAATATGACCGACTCTGCACTAGGCGGAAAGATGGAAGTGCTGCTAATTGCAAACGGATCCACCTCTCCTGCGACTGCCGCAACGCTTACCAGCACCACTTTTGATCTTCCAACTGGATCTGATTTTAAAATCAATAACATTAGTGTACTTTCAGCAAGCACTCTTGGCTCTGGCGTGACGGCATCATCTTTGACCTCGGTGGGAACAATTGGAACCGGTGTTTGGCAAGGAACCGCCGTGGGGATCTCTTACGGAGGAACTGGGCAAACTACGGCAGCCTCAGCGGCGAATGCGCTTCTACCCTCACAGACCGGGCTGAACGGACGCGTTCTTCAGACGGACGGTGCAGGAAACCTTTCGTGGTATGCTATTGACATTAGTAACGAAACTATTGATGGAGGGAGCGCATAGTGGCTAAAGAAAACACTATAAAATTCGTATCAGATATTAAAGTGTTGGAGGAGTTTCGGCCCCGTCCAATTGGCAAAGAGCTGCCCGAATGGTTTAAGAAAATGCCAGCCTATGGCGGATATGACGGGGCAGCTGCAGAGGAGAAAAGAATAACCCAGCAGGATGCAAGCTACAACTCAACAATTAAAAGGTGCGTTCCAATTTTGGAAAGCCTATCACTTGGATATGTGATAGTAACACATCAAGATGTGTTTGTAAAACTTGATAAGCCTAAAGACCCAGACGACCTTAATGATGTTGGGGGCTGGCAGTTTTCTTGGAGGGCTGGTGTAGGCGGCAAGTGTGTTGAGGGCCACGCATATGGTCAAGCAAGTGAGCATCCGCTTGCCTCACTGTATCGAGGGCGAGATGTTCACAAATGGATTAATCCATGGAGGATTGAAACTCCGCCTGGATATTCCACTCTTTTCTTGCCACCTATGAACAACCCTAACGGGTACTTCACCGCGCTCCCTGGAGTTGTTGATACCGACACATACACAAATTGCATAAATTTTCCGTTTGTTGTTGAAAAGCAAGAGTTTGAGGGAATCATTCCTGCCGGAACACCAGTTGTACAGGTATTTCCCTTCAAAAGGGAGTCTTGGAAAATGGAGATTGGCGCAGACGATGAGACCATGGAAAGGCACGAAAGAGCAGAATTGAAGTTCAAAACTCATATTGCATCTGTATACCGGAGATTCTTCTGGCAAAGGAAAGAGTTTAAATAATGGCAAACATCATTAAGCCAAGACGGGACACATCTTCCAACTGGGCGTCGGCTAACCCTACCCTCGCATCTGGTGAAATTGGCCTTGACCTAACTACAATGCAGTTCAAGGTTGGCGACGGCACTACCGCGTGGAGCTCGTTGCCGTATATAACAATCGCGCCAGGGAGCACTGATACCCTTACCAACAAAACCATAACATCGCCGGTATTGGGCGGAACGGCAACCACCGCCTCTGGAAATCTTGTTGTTGCACCTGCAACAACTATTCTTGAGGTTCAAGGAGGTTCTTCAACAGATGCGTCAATTCAGCTTAATTGTTATACAAATGCACACTCACAAAAAATTAAAGCAGCGCCGCACGCCGTAGAAGCGACAAACACCCTGCTGCTTCCCGGCGGGTCGGTCATCGGCAACGACAACGCTACATTAGTTTCCGATACTGGAACGCAGACCCTGACGAATAAAACCATTGACGGAAACAACAACACGCTGACCGTTCTCAATGCCCAGACGACTGCAACCGCTGCAGCCAACAACAACACAATTGTCCTTAGAGACGGAAGCGCAAACACTGCGATCAACCAGATTACTCTTGGTGCTGACCCAACGAGTGCCCTGCAGGCGGTAACCAAGCAATACGCCGACAACATCTCTGCTGGTATTCATGCACACGAAGCGGTTGATGCGGCAACGACCGCAAACCTTGCCTCCACCTACACGGCGGGCACTGCAGACGCCTCTGGCGGTCTCGGGATCGGGGCAACCCTTACTTCGTCTTCCAACGGTGCTCTTGTAGTTGATTCCTACTCGGCGCTTGCCAATGACCGAATTCTTGTAAAGAACCAGTCAACACAGACACAAAATGGCGTATACAGCGTCACAACTGTTGGAGACGCGGGTACGCCGTGGGTTCTTACTCGGTCTGCCGACGCGGACAACAGCCCAGCTGGGGAGCTCAACCAGGGAGACTTTGTCTTTGTTATAAACGGAACAGTGAATGCCAACATGGGCTTTGTGATGATTGCCTCTGGAACTTCAACAACTCCAACCGGAGCCATCAAGATTGGCACTGACAATGTCACGTACACCCAGTTCACTGGCGCCTCCCAGATAACTGCCACAGCCCCTCTCCAGAAGTCTGGGAACACGCTTTCTATTGATGCCGCTACGACATCTGCGGCAGGAACCCTTAGCGCGACAGACAAGACGAAACTTGATGGTCTTCGTATGCCGATCTCGTTCCATATTGCAGGAGCCCTTACGGCTGGTGTGAAGGCGCCTAGGTTCATCTCACCCGTGTCCTGTACGCTTTCCACGGCTCGAGCATTCGCCAATGCTGGGTCAGACGTCACTTACCGACTAGTTCGCAATGTATCAACAAACTCCAACACCAGCGCAAGCGTCGGACAAGCGGTGGTTGCTACGTCACTTACGGGAGTGACGTCTTTAGCTATTGGTGACGTTTTGCAGGTTGAGATTGTAAGCGCGGGCACATCTGGGGCCGATTTGTCGGTCACCGTGGAGGCGGCTTATTAATGCCAACTGTAGCGGATACATTTAACAGAGCAAACACCGCCCAAGGCACCCTTGGTTCCACCGATACTGGAAACCTTGAATGGCAAAATCCCACATACTGGGAGATAAACGCCAACTCCGCAAAAAACACAGAGACCGGCGACGTTGCTTGGGTTTTAATTCCAAACTCAAACGCCACGGTTGGAATCGTTACTGGGTCTGGCGGAACGCATGGCAATGGTGTCGGGGCCACCTTTTGGGTAGAAGACGCAAGCAATTACTGGATTGCCTATGTCCATTCCGAGAGGTATGTATTTTCTCAAGATTGTAACAACCAGTGTGTTGGCGGGTACTACACCTGCACAGACTGCGACGCATGCGGCGGCGGGAATGTGAACCCAGTCACATATGTGGCTAGTGATACCAATAATTATGTTTCTAATGTTGAATGCGGATGCACCGATACCAACTATGGTGCGTGCTCGTGCGATGGGGCAACACCATCGAGGAGCACTGGAAATGTAAACATGACCGTAGACGTGTGCGGAGACGCAAACTGCTCGCAGCTTACTGGAAACGTTGCGGATACTTGCACGATTCAATACGACTTCAACCCAACAACATTCAACCCAGTTGTTCCAGGAAACAAAAAAGAAACAGGGGGAAACCTTAAGGGTGGCAACCTTGTAACAACCCCAGGAAATCTCAAGGGCGGAAACGAAATCGCAGGAAATAAGAAGGGCGGGAACCAAGCTGGTGGTGGAAACTATAAGTCTGGAGGAAATCAATCCGGAGGAAATTTTAAATCTGGAGGGAATGTTAAATCATACAACAAATCATTCAAAGAGCCAGCAACATATAACGCGATAACATACAATCCGATTAACTACAATCCAAACACATACAATCCGATTAACTACAATGCATACTCATACAATGCTCCAACTTATAACGCATATTCATATAACGCAACGACATATAGCTATAACGCATATTCATATAATGCCATAAACTATAACTATAATGCGCCAAGTGGTGGCAATGAAAACCCAGGAAATGAGTTTTCTTTCTATATCTGCGTAGACGGAGGAACCCATACTGGTCCTTGCACGACAAACTGCACCCCAGTCCAGAACGCAACAGATCCGTGTTCCGGGGCAAATTGCCCAGGAGATGATCAGACATGTAGTGCGTGCGGAACAACAGGAAAGAGATATACGAGACAATGCATTTGCTCTGAAACTGGCGGCAATACCAATCCGTGCAATACCTGCGGAAATTGCTACGACCCGTGCCTAAACTCCGAAGAGGTCTGCACGGATAACTTCAAGTACCGCTATAAGCTGAAGGTTGATCGAGTCTCTGGCGGAGAGAGAACAAATCACTATACATCTGCCGCGCTGTACGACGATACAAGCGCGACGCAGGCGTGGCAGGCAATTGATGTTGAGACTACTGGTTCAGACTATGTGGCCCAAGTTTATAGCGACACATCGTGGACAACCTCGGTGCTATCCTCTGGAACGCAGGCATCTGGTCAGACCGACTACCAGACCGCTGTCGGTCACGGGATTGGGGTTGCCCCGCTCGGCACGGCAAACCCAGGCGAAACTGATAATATTGACACGTTCAATGTTGAGTATGTATCACTGGGCGGCGATAGCGTCGGAATCATTGTCGGGTAGACAAGAAAGGGAGGGTTTATGGGAAAGTTTGTTTCAGAGGTTATTCCAGATTCTCAAATTGAGAAGTCCGCATGGGAGAGAATCCTTGAAGACAATGCTGAGAAGGGCTCAGTTCTTTATTATTTCTTACTTGATAAGGGATGCAACTATTGCGAACTTTCCAGGCCATGGATTCAAGCGCTTGAAAAAAAGTATGTCGCGAAGGGTCTGACGCTTGTAAAAATTGCTACTGACGAGCGCGGTGACATCAGTCAAGCCGCAGGCGTTTCAGGCGTGCCAGTATTTATCTTTACACACAATGGCTCGCCTTTGAACAGGGTAGTGGGATGGGGCCAGAAAGCATATGTTGACATTGAAGTGCGACTTGGACTGACGGACTTTTTTGATGAAAAAGCTGGCTTAGAAAACTGGGCAGACGAAAATTTGCTTAGCCAAATCAAAGAGCATCGAGTAGAAAACACTGGAACCTGCCTTGGATGTGATGACAAGAGCAATGCTGGGATTGCAGAACTTGCAGAAGGAATCGGCCAAGAGCTAGCTGATATCAAAGCAGAGTTGGCAGAGATCAAAAAGATGCTTGGAGAAAAGAAGTGAATATTTTGAATAGTCTATTTAGGAAGGCAACTGGGGCAAAGTTGATCAAGTTTAAACCAGAATGCGAAGCACTGGATAATACTGGCTACACTCCGCCTAGGCCTGCAAAATACTATATTCCAGACTGGTATCGCAAAATCCCAAATACCGTGGACAAAAGCATCGCAATAAACCCAAGAACACAGGAAAGACAACATACCGTAAAGGCATGCGTTCCAGTTCTTGACGCATTCACTTCTGGGTATATTCAGGAACTCAATATGGATATTGATATCCAAAGAAGCGGGGAGGGGGCTGTCGCATTTTATTGGCCACGACAAAATCCATGGGAGCCAGTTCGCGCCCCAAGGAACCCGTCGTCAATGAAGGGGTTCGTTCACCCAGCCGGATACGATAACAACCCATATCTTTGGATTCAGCCATTTGAATTCAATATCCCATCTGGCTACTCAATCCTGATTACGCATCCCCTTAATAGATATGATCTGCCATTTTTGACAATGTCGGCAATTATTGATGCTGATGTATTTCCGCAACGCGCAGAAGTTACCTTTTACCTTAAGAGCGATTTCTCTGGGGTGATTGAGCGAGGAACGCCGATCTTTCAGGTTATTCTATTCAAGAGAGAAAAATGGGAATCAGAGGTTATACCGTATGATGAGAGCTGGAGAATGAAGTGGGTAAACCTCAGTCGCAATGTCTTTGGTGGTGCATATCGAGAGAACTTTTGGCACAAGAAAGAGTTCTATGAGAAAAATCCACCGGCGAAATGCCCAGTAATGCACGGCGGAGATGAAGATGTCCGTTAAGCCATGGGACATGCTTGACCCGAGCGCTGGAAGGGTAAGCGACAAAGTGCTTGATGATCGCCTCAAGATTTGTGGCGGATGTGAGCATTTTATAAGGCTGACTAAACAATGCAAGAAGTGCCTATGCTTCATGCGTCTTAAGGCTCAGCTGCCAAAAGCAGAATGCCCGGTTGGAAAGTGGGGTCAGCATGAAGCAGCCGATCTACCCTAATAGGCACAGATTCCTTGCAATAGAGCGAAACTTTGGCAAAGCAGGAAAGTACACCACTGATACCGCGTGGATTGTTAATCGTGAATACAACTCCACTGCCACCGAGTATGTCGCTGCGGGATTCGCTAGGTGGATCAAGTCTCTAGGTAGCGTCAACGCAATTCGTTTTGACGGGGAAGGGGACGGACAATTCTCTGAGATCGTATGCCATCTTCTTAAGATTGCTGGATCAGACATTGTTTCCGCTTCTGAATTTAGCCCAAAGTTGCGAAGAAAAATTGCTCTGAGAAAGTGCATCAGTGAAAAAAATATTATTCCAGATGCATTAATACCACCGGACCATGGTGGCACAATGGTTGTTATTGCCAACCAACTCCTAGATGCCTTCCCGTTTGCCGTAATGCGACGCAGGACTCGAGGGGTAATCCTTGAAGAGCTGGCTGTATCCGGCAGGAATGAGTATCGGTATCAGCGCCTTATCAATGCATCGCTGCATGAGGACGCAGATCTCGTCGGGGATTCCAGAAACGGTTTATTTACCTATTCTCCGGCGAAAATAAATTATATTAACAATATACTTTCTAGGGCTGGTAAGACATACCTTGCCATCATTGACTACAGTGCCAGTAAAATGCCCGACGAATACATGTACGACACGGGTTCTATTGCCTACTCGCCAACATCGCTTTCATGGCTCATTAAAATGGCAAAAAAACACAATGGTAAAATCATATACTCCGACCACTTGGTCGTTTGGCCATATTTGAGGGAGCCAGGGCAAATGAATGAGCCAATTGGATGGCAGAACCTCACTATTATTGAAACCGAAAATGAGGCTAAGGACGAGAATGTTTGCAAAGCTTAGGTCGCTTTTTGGATCTAAGGCAAGCAGGGATAACCGCATCCTGTTTTGGTCAGATACAGAAACAGAATACCTACCGCCCATCCCAGCGGCAAGCGCTATCCCAGATTGGTGGAAAAGAATGCAGTCATATGGTGGCTTTAAGGGCAGACCAGCTGGTGAAAAATTCATCAACCTTCCGACTGGTGGGGATAATGCGACGATCAAGCGTTGTGTGCCAGTACTTGACTCAATGTCAATCGGCTACCTAATTGTTACACCTGCTGATATTTATGTAGAGCCAAAACATGTGCACACAAAAGAAAATCAGAGTGGACCAACTCAGGATTTCCGCATGATATACCCACGTCATCAAGATAAAATTGACGCACATCCATGGGGACAGGCACACATGCACCCATACGCAAAAAATCAGAGGCTTGCCAAGGTCTTCGTGCCGTGGCGGGTTCGGATTCCAGACGGATATTCACTAATGATCACCGAACCACTCAATAATACTAGCCCAGATTGGTCGGTTGTCTCTGGGGTTATGGACTCGGACGTATTTTATCCAAGGCTTAATTTTATGCTTAGTATCAAGAACCCAGAGTTTAAGGGTATTATCCCAATGGGCACACCCATCGCCCAGCTGATCCCATTCAAACGAGAGAATTGGAACTCAATTGTGGTTGATGGCGACGAAAATAGCAAAACGGTTATCGGCGATAGTCAGGAAATGTTGAATAGCAGGCTGGCCAAGGTATTCAGCGGTGCATACAGGAAGTTTTTCTGGTCAAGGAAAGACTTCAGATAATTATGCCTTTGGAAAATACAGAAAAAACTGTTTTTGTCTCTATTGCCTGCATTGGCAACGACACCGAGCTAATTAGGACAGTACGAAGCTGCGTAGAAAATGCTGAACACCCAGAGCGTGTATATGTAGGCATTAATCTTGTATATGGTCAACATATTTCTGACAATGAATGGTATATCTATTCGCTAGAACAAGGACTCTCAGGCATTAAAAATGCTCGGTATGTAGTTACAAGAATAAAAAACCCATTAAGCATTGCTAGGGATAGAAACGTGGCTTCCAAGCTTTATCGTGGAGAGGACTATATTCTCCAGATTGATGCACACTGCTATTTCACAAGTGATTGGGATACTGAGCTAATAAAAGCACTTGAAGAAGCCCAGCGAATCACGAACAATAAAAAAACGTTGCTAACAGCAACACTTCCAAAATATAATCTTGATGAAAATGCAATTGTAGATATTCCAATCCCAGAAATGGTCGCCTTTGGGTATGGGTTTTGGGAAAATGAATTTTTAGACATATTCGGTGACCAGCCGGAAAAAAACATTATTCCATCGTGGGCACACACGTTTCCAGAAATGCTTTCGTGGAGGCTGGAAAAATTGGTTCAAACAAGCGGATTTGCCCCGGCATTAAAAACAACTGGAGCATTTGTGTTTGGAAACAAGCACTACTCAGACCACATGCTTATCGCAGAACATGTGGTGTTTTGGGAGGAGGAGATCATCCACTCCATTGAGCTGCTGTGGGCGGGCTTTTCTTTGGTATATCCATATATTCGGGCAAATGTATATCACTATTACCAGATTGAGCAAACAAATACAGGTCGCGGGCACCGATCTGGAATCGGTCAGTCCATCCTTGCATCTGTATTAGAGTCTACTGATCTGAAGGCGGAGCAAATCACCTGGGATCAGCTAGAGGAATATAACGTTGCGTGGCGAGAGCAAACGTATCAATCATTTAAAGCGTATATAGATAATGAGGACAACCGAGAAAAGGTCAAAAAATTTGAAAAGTACAGTGGAATAAACTTTAAGACTGGTCTTGCAGCCTTTGAGTTTCCGTTGTATTATGCGAATAGAAATGCAGTCCCAATAGAGGAGGAAAATTATGTCGGATAAAATGCAAATTACAGTAGAGGATCTTCTTAGGAAGATCGGTGCAATGGTCGTTCAGGGCGACATCTTTCAGTCGCAGATTGCCGCACTGCAGGCAAGGATTATGGAGCTTGAGGCGGAACTTGCCAAAAAGCTTGATGACAAAAAGTAAGTTTGTCTCAATGACTAACCGGCAGCGTAGGGACTTTTTCTCTGTGGAGCTGCGAAGGTCTCTAGACCGTAATGGCCTTACTGCGGCAACGCTAGCGCAGCAGTTGTCGTTGAGCTACCACCGTGTCCATCACTGGGTAACGGGCAGGAGCATGCCATCCCTGCAGACGATTGCATTCATTGCAGACCATCTCAGTGATGACGAGCTAAGCCGAGCGGGAATAGCCGTGCATAATCGAGAATGTAAGAATTGCGGACAAATATACACGGCAAACTCCCCCCAGGGAAGCTCTCGGCTTTGTAGTCGTCGGTGTCAGCGGCAAAACGAGAGGGTTCGCCAAAAAAGTGGCAGGTCTATGGTGAAGAGAAATCCAGACTCATACGAAAGCAAATACATAATTGCTGTGGCGAATTTCTGCGGCGGTTGTGAGCCTGGAGGGATTTGCCACAATGGCTCGTGCGCCCTGAGACCCGTTTCTCCGTTGCCGCTACTGTCAAAAACCGAAGCATTTTTCTCCTTTGGCGGCACGCAAAGAATCAACGGTGTTAAGGGCAAATAATAATGCAGAGCACGAAGTTATTGAAAGTATTCGCTAAATAAGGGATAATCTCGTTGCACAGTAGCAGCGAGGTTTTATGGATATAAAAAGGCTTGTTGCCGTTGCAATCATGTGGTTGATTGCATCTACTCTTCTTTTTGGGGTCGTCACCTCACCAGCGCGCGCCCTTGAAGATACCGATGAGTGGGATCAGCAAATTGATGCCAACGGCACTGTTGTCATTGAAGAGGGAACGCTAACAATCAACGGGAGCAACAACCCATTGCCGGGACAGCCATGGCAAAACACTGTCACTGGTATCACCACAGATTCTTCTATCGGTGAGACAGTGGCCTTCAACTGGTCGTACATCACCACCGATGGCGCATATTTTGATAAGCCACAAGTCATTTGGGATGGCGTGTGGGTCAACCTGATTCAGGGCAGTGAATGGGTGCAAAGCGGAAGCGGCACCAGCTCTGGATATGTTGCCGCCGGTGGTCTTTTCGGTTTTCGTGTCCTTTCAACGGATTCATGCTGCGGCATTGGGACGCTTGTCATTACGAACACGTCATGGATCGTTGGCGCCCCGCAGCCCAGCCCAAGCCCGGAGCTCACAAATGCAACATCACCATCTCCAAGCCCTACTCCAACGCCTGAGCCAACGCCTGAGCCAACGCCTGAGCCCACACCAGAACCAACCCCTACCCCCGAACCCACGCCTGAGCCGACTCCAGTATCTGAAACACCTGAGCCCGTATCTCCTGATCCCAGCCCTCTACCTACTCCTGAACCCACAGAGACCCCTGTAGAACCGTCCCCAGAGCCCCCAGAAGGCCCGGAAATTCCAGACCCCAGTGAATCCCCAGAGCCAGAGGAACCAGGCCCCAGCGTGGCTCCTAGCCCTATCCCAGAGCCATCTGAAGAACCGTCATCAGAGCCAAGCGAGGAGCCGACCCTTGAACCTATTACAGAGCCTGAGCCAGAGAATCCAGCGGAAGATATTGGAGGGGCGGTTGAGGCGATTGGAGAGGCGGTTGGTGAGGTTGCAGAAGCAGTTGGAGAGGCTGTTGAGGCGGTCGCCGAAGTGGTAGGCGAGGTCTTTGATGCAACCGTTGGGCAGGCCGCCGAAGCAGTTGGCGTGGCCCTTGCTCCAATTGCCAATTTAGGTAATGATGTTACTGAAGAGGAGCGAAAGGAAGCCGCTCCAACAATCGTCGCTGCCGTAGTCATGTCGCAAGTTGCCCAGAACGCCGTGGCTGCTGCGTCTCGTGCTGCTAGCACGCCACCGTCCGGTGGCTCGTCTGGCGGTGGCGGCGGGTCATCTGATAGGCGAACTAGCGGCGGGCGCGTTCATCGTCGCAATGCATAAGGAGTTTTATGGACACACTTAAAGATATCTATCTAGCCGTCTGGTGGACAATTAGCGCGTGGCCAAAGAGGCTAAAGAAGCGATTGTCTGGGGTTGGCGAAGCCGTTAGAGACCTCCTGCCAAAGGTGATCAATGAACTGGTATCCCAGTCATGGACCGTCTTCGGACTGCTCGTTGGTTGGGTCGTGCTCCCAGATGGCGATACGCGTAACTTTGTCGGCTTCGTGCTGCTCAGTCTGTGCGTCATCTGGCTCGTGACAATGCCCCTACGCATCTCGCGCGAGGATTGATTAGCCGATAACGACGTCGGTGTTTTGAGGGATTTTCTCCTGCCACGCCCAGCCCGAGCCCCTATAAATAATCTTCGGAGCAGAGAAAGTCATATGCATCTCAGCTTTGCATTTATCACACCAAACCTTTGAGTCATCAGACATGGGGCGCACAACTTCAATCGCGAAGGCGCATGGATCACACTTGAAATCATAGGCTGGCATATGTCCAGTATAACGAAAGACCCGCCCCGAAGGGCGGGTCTTTTGCGTAACTGCTAGGTATTACGCCTTATCTTCCCCATCGTCTGGGTAGACTTCGTTTGCAAGGCTGCCAGCATACTCGTCGGCAATTCCGTCGCCGTCGGTATCAATGGCGCTGCCCTGAATGTGCGCGGTGCTCTCTCGAGCCTCCTTTTCCTCAGCCTTCACAGCCTTTGCCTTTCCGACGCCAAACTTGGCATCCTCAGGGTTAAGGGCTCGGACGACAACCTGCAAGCAAGCTGCAAGACCTGCGGAAAGGATCATTCTGAAGTCTCCACCGCTGATGTCAAGCAGCGGGATACCGAGTCCAAGGGCCACTGCAATGCTGGTTGCCAAGAAGGCGCGACCAGCCTCAAGGAGCATTTCATCAATGCCCGTGTTGTTGGAAATCCACTTTAGTCCGTTGATGATTGAAGCCATGGTTTCTCCTTACTTCTTTGCCGTGATGATGATAACATGCTCGTGCGGCTTTCCCATATGCTGCTTGCTTACCCGCTTGGAGTCAGCAATCTTCTGCAACTGCGCTTCCGTCACGATGACGCCAAACTGCTCTTTACCTTTGCCTGAACGGGTTGGGCATGCCCACTGCCATCCAAGCTCTGGGTCATAGGCAGCAGCGGTCATGTGTCCGTAGCCAGCCTTGATGTGTCTGTCGTCCTTCTTTGACCAATACGCAGCCCACTTGCTGTGCCAGTTTGAGACCCGTAGTCCCTCTGGGTAGCCAATTGGCTGCTGGACCCACACGATGAGACCAGAGCCGGCTTTTGCCGAATTGACCACATCTTCCCACGACCTGGCAAAGCGAGCCTCTGCCCCAAGGACTCGGGCCGACTTGATCAGATCCCCTAAAGACGAGCCATTGTCCGACACGCCCTGCTTGTCCTTATGTCCAGTTGCCTTCTCCTTGGCGGCGATGCCGTCAGCAGCAGAAAAGTCCTTGGTGTATTTGAATGCCCAAGAAACCGCCGCAGCCACGCTGGATGGGCCGCAGTCGTCAAGAATGCCGCCCTTCTCCTCGTGGTCAAGTTGAGACTTGACCTTGAAATAGAGCCCCATTGGAACCTCCGTGCTATGTAAGTTGATGCAGATATTTTACCGTTTATGAAGCCTTGAGTCCTATGCCTCTAGTTCTGCGGCCCTTGCGTCTGCCGCGATTAGCCTTGCAACCAAAAAGCCATTGAGGGGTTCTGGCTGTACCTCCATTGCGCCTTCGTCAATGAGGGATTGGACAATAGCCATTTCAGTCGCTTCATCCAAAAGAAAGAACCAACCTTCTGGGGCGGTAGAAACAGACTCGGCGCTAATAGTCGTTTTAGCTTTATCCTGTGATTCATCATATAGAACACAGGTGTCATTCTCTTGGAAGACCGCAAATGACCCAGCTACAGTGTGGTGCATAAAAGCTATATTCACTAGTGACTCCTTGATATTATTTGTTTTCCAGCTCGGCGACGCGGGCCTCTAAGGACTTCACCCTACCGATAAGGTCCTTGATTACTACGCCCTCAAGTGCCCTAAGAGTGTCATATCGGAGGCCGCGATATGACACCCCATCTGAAATGTCAGTTGACACAGCCTCTGGGAACAGTGCCTCAACCTCGTCTGCGATAAGACCCCACCTAAGTTCTTCGCCTACCTCGTAATCAATCCCAGCAGATACAAGACCGTAGTCTCGCATTTTTTGGGCATCGTATCTAAAAGTAATCCAGTTAAGCAATTCATATTTATCTGTTTCTGCAGAAATAGGTGAAATATCGCTTTTGAACGCACGCTCTGATGTCATTGCGCCACTGTTATATCGCCGCAAGGACACGCTGCTGCCCGTGCCGCTCCAGCCACACCCAGCGTTAGCGATGGCGGCCACATTAGTAGGTGTAACCGACTTAAAAATCGCAGTAGAAGAAAGCTCCAGTGACGTTACTGCTTCAGACGCAATTTTTGCAGTTGTAACAGAATCGGACGCAAGTTTGCCGCTGGTTATTGAAAGATCAATTATGTTGGCGGTGCCAACTGCATTGTCGTTAATCTTGCCGTATACAACAGCATTTGTGCCAAGGGAGTTGCTTTGCACCGCACCGTCATTTATTTTGCTATTGGTTACTGCGTCAGCGGCTATTTTTTGTTGGGTTACCGCAAGATCAGCAAGCTCTAGTGTTCCCACCGCACCAGCGGCAATTTTTACGGACGTTACAGCGTCTGCGGCAATTTTTGCGGACGTTACAGCGTCTGCTGCAAGCGCAGCGGAGTTTACAGCACCAGAAGCAATTTTGGCCGTGATAACTGCGCCATCCGCAAGTTTTGGGGTGGTAATTGATCCATCGTCAACTGTTCCGCCAAGCCCAGATGTTGCGCTTATGTTTCCGTTGATTGTCACATTGCCATAAAATGTCCAGTTTTTACCAGAGGACATTCGTGCGCCAATCGTAAATACATTCCCCGGGCTTGTATGGCCAATATCAAGCCTGTTTCCATCCGGCACGGCAATGTCTCCCTCGTCAGAGTTTCCCTGCAACGTTATTGCTGGCTTACCTTCTGGGTTAAATCGCGCCGCATATGCGGTAAGGTCTCCATTCTCGTCAACTATAAAATTGCCATTGATATCAAAAGATCCGCCAGTAATTGTTATATCTGACGCCGCAACAGCCCCGTCATTCGTCACGGAAAAACTTGGGTTGGTTCCACTACTTGAACTCGCGCCAGCAAATATTGCAGTTGACCCAGTAGATAGGCCAACGAATGAGGAGCCAGAACCAGCAAATAGTCTGTCATCGCCAGATGTTGTTACTGTCCACCCACCAATTGTTCCAGAGGTTGCAGTCACAGAGCCAGTAATCGTTGCGCTGGATGCCGTCGAATGAGGAGCCAGAACCAGCATGAAGCCTGTCATCGCCAGATGTTGTTACTGTCCACCCACCAATTGTTCCAGAGGTTGCAGTCACAGAGCCAGTAATCGTTGCGCTGGATGCCGTAAGCGCGCCACCGCTGGTAACAGAGAAGGTTCCAGCACCCGCGTTGATGGCAATAGATGTCAGGGTTCCGGTTGTAATATTGCTGGCATCTAAATTTGTGACAGCAACGTTAGCTGCATTCAGCGTTCCCGTAGTGATCTTGTCTGCGGAAATAACCACAGATCCGTCAGACGTGACGTCAATGGCGTCTACCGATGCTCGAGTCCAATAGTTATCCCAAGCAGCTGCCCCGTGCTTTCCGTTGCGATAAAGCTTTCCGTCTTGTTCAGAATATGCAATTTGACCTACTGGGAATTGTACGAGAGAAAACGCGTCACCAAGAACCCTAGCGTTGCCGTCTTTGTCAGAAAATGCGCCGCTGACCTGGTACCCGTTCGCTGTACCTCCAGTAAGGCTGAGAACATTTGTACCAGTCTTTGTGATATTAAACGTGGTAGCCGAAACAACTGTAATGATATAGAACCCGCCGTTAACATCGGCGGCGTTTGCTCCTGCGGCGCCAGTAATCCCAACGATGTAGCCAGTTGAAAATCCATGTGATGTTGAGGTTGAAACGGTTGCGGTCGTTGACGCACCGCTGACGATTCCCGAAATCGTCTTGGCAACGCCACTGCTTGTATAGGTTGGATTTGTGATGCTGGTTATGATTTTGGGAACATTGATCCCGAGACCATCATAGGCATCAGCGAAGTCAGCACCACTTGCAGTGGTTGGTGTTAGCGTTGCGCTGTCCGAAGAATACTGGGTAAGGATTGGAGTGGCACCAGAAACATCAACTGCTGCCACCCTGTAAATGTAGCCAACAGATGCAGCGACGTTCGTATCGGTGAATGATGGGACTGCCGTATCGGGGGCAAGTGGATTCTGTGCGGTGAGAATTGCCTCTCCCGTGCTTGCCTTTACCCAATTACTTCCAGCATCTCCACTCCGCAAAACAACGAATCCACCAAACGACGCGCTGCTAATTATGCTCTGTGGGTACTCCCATGAGATGTCAACCTTCTCAACCCCAGCATCACCAGTAGGAGTGGCTGGCGTGACAATACCGCCTTCAGTTGGATATCCTGGGTATGGGCTTGGCGGCGGTGAGAAGTATGCAGCGTCACCAGTGATTTCCTTGAGCCGTCGTTCAACAAGGTACATGGTGGATCGCTGGAACGACATGTCGCCACCCAGTTGCACTCGATAGAACACCTCCTGACCAATGAGATATCCGACCTGTCGGCGGACAACAAGGGCCTCTGCCATTCCAAGCTCATTCCAGATGAATGGGATCACGTCACCAACGTTCAGTGGTCCAGAGATGTGTTCAAACTCAAACGAGCGCAGGGAGATACCGCGCTCCTTAAAGTATTGCTGTGCAGTAAGCAGTGCGGTTGTTTCATCTGTTGCATTGAGCTCAACGATTGAGGCCTCAATCCGCTTCCCGCCAGCAGACCAAACGCCCTGCACGAAGTCATAGGTATTTCGGTATGAAATTAATTGCTTTGCACCGGTGAGCGGATCTTCAGTTGTGTATGGCGCGTATACGTAGATTCGGTTTGATGCCTCACCAGACTCTTCTGGTGCGCTTGGGTTTTCAAAATCCCGAAGGTCAATGCTTCCGGAGGTTAGGTTGTTGTAGTAAGTCTCATCCTCAACAACTCGGTCGCTAAATCCAAACGCACCAGTCAGTTTGATTGCCTGAATGTCGGTGTAGTAAACGCTATGAGAGCTTGCAAACGAATCGTGATGCAGCACTGGTGTCATCTGGGTTGCTGTCGCAGGAACCTGAATTAAACCGTAGTTCCTGCTCCACTCATCATTCGGACCATCCAGCTTGCATATATTGTATCCATGAGAGTCTCCGACTGCCGTCCCACCAGCGTTGTAAAATTTGACATGCAAATGAGCCTTGTTATAGTGCTCCGCCTTTACTCTCCAAGAGAGAAAATACTTCTCCCCAGCAGTGACTGCAATCCTGTTGGCGCTTCCAAGCTCTGCGTCCTGATGGTCTGCGCCAACGTAGTAGAGGCTATTGCCAACACCATATGGACCAGTTGTTCCAGTCGTGTCTACCGAATATGAACCAACCGACCACCCAGACGTTGCCACAATGGCAATGGATCCACCAGTCAGATTGAGGGTGTTAGATGTTGCAGCGGTAAATGTAAATGTGGTTGAGGATGTTACTGTAACCGTGTAGGTATTTCCATTTACATCAGCAGCATTAGTTCCGGTCGCACCAGAGATGGTAACCGCATAGCCAGTATAAAGACCGTGTGGATAGGCTGTGATAACTGTCTTGGTCGTTGATGCTGGGCTTGTAATCTTTGAGACGCTAACAGTCCTATCAGCGTCATAGAGACCGTTGGTGATGAGGTCGCTAAGTGCCTTGCTTTTTACATTGAGCGGGATCGTGAGGTTGCCCCCGCCATCAAGTGTTCCCGCGCCAAGATAGAACACCCCATTGCCACGCTCAACCGCATACTGAAGGTTTTTTGCGAGGGTTCCGCCCTTCATCGGGGTTGGGGTGATCTCGCCTGCGCACGCGGCAGTGCCTGTCCCTGCGCCAGAGGTAATTGTACCGCTGGTAATGGTGGCGTATGTAAAAGTTGAGTCTGTTGGAACCGATGCGATGACAAATGATCCGTTAAGATCGGCATACCCAGTTGGCCCATTTGTCAATGCAATTGTTACAACACGGTCCACACCGAAGCCATGCGGGGCCGACGTTGTGATCGTTGCGGTCGTGGTTGTTCTAGCAACATTGCTGATCGCCCTAGTGATTTCGGGATTGCGTGGGCTCCATTTCCAGTCTGGATTCAGATCTGCAATATTTCCGGCAATCGTAGAGATACGAGAATCTAGCTGTGGCGCATTTGCCGTGGTCATGAACCCCGGAACGCTTACCGTCCCCGTGACTGCAGCGTTTGCACTGTCTGCAACGTTAGAGTATTGCTGGAACCTGAGTTTATAGGTGCCCCCCTCGGAGGCAATTCCGGTGATCTTGTGTACGCCATCGTAGGTGTCGTCGCTAATGTTTACGACGATGGTGTCGCCGATTTCAAGATCCCTACTGTACGGAGCACCGACGGCAATTGAGCCGACGGTGACTGCTGATAGCCCTGCAGTCCTCTGGGCAAAACTTGGCGTGAACGTGTAAGTTCCGCTCGTGATAGTTTGTTTAATCGTTGAGTTTGCAAGTGGAGTAAATTCGAGGGCAACGGATTCGTTGAGCAGGGCGGTGTAAGCAACCGCCTCAAGCGAGCCAACAACGGCACCCCCATCACGATTTTCGGAAACCCTTGTAATAACACCGCCCCAGAGAATTGTGTGCGGACTCGTTGATACATCGCGAATCTGGACTTCCGTTCTGGACGGGATGTCTAGGTGGTAAAAGTAATCATTTAGGGCATTTTGAATCTGTTCTGCTTCTGTCGCTCCTGGGTAAGATGCCCAATTTGTGGTGCTGACGGGCATGATGCTGTAGATATTTGCGCGCATTGTTGAAGCGTTGCCCTGATCATTCTGCTCCCACTCAAGAGAGTCAAACTCAACGTGCTTGCTGAAGTCATAGAACTCGGTCTGACTGGAAGCAGCAGGAAGCCTAGGCTGTATATATACGCGAACTTCTGCCATTAGAGCCTCCCGCCCTCAGTCCTGAATTGACTTGCCTGAACCCTGGAGATTTCTAGGGCAAGCTTCCTGATGTCGTTTTCATTCCTGATTACAGGATTGTTGACATTGATTGTAACATTGTTCCCACCGCTATCTCCGCCGTTGCCGGCGAGCATTCTAAGCAGGCGGCTGGAGATACTGTTATTCAGGACGAGCCCACGGCTCTGCGGCAGCACTAACTCCGGGCCGTGCTCTCCGACGAGGCTGAGCTGGTTTCTCGGCATAATTCCGCCAGAGTGGAATCCTGGGATTTCCATAGGACCATAACCGCCACCCAGCTCCGGTGGCAGCTTCCTGAAAAAGCGTGGAAATTTTTCTGGATAGTGTGAGGCAATTATGGCAAACTGATCCAAAATGTTGTTATAGCTTGTCTGAAGTGTTGCAATATCATTTGCGGCCTGAAGCTCTCTAATGTCCTCCTGAACACCTATAAGCTCATCACTCGGCACCTTACGACGCATTTCGCTTAGCATTACGTTCAGCTTCTGTGTATAGGTTTTCTTCAGAGCTGCGGCTTGATTTCCTGGGTCTGAGAGCCGTTCAACGGTAGCAGTTGCCGCGGCAATCAACTTCATAAGGTCTAAAACTTTCCTATACTTTTTCATAATGTAATCAATAAGAACCTTGAAGCCTTTTTGCTCAAGGTTTTTGATTAGATCATCGGCAAATGTTACATTCATGTCAATGCCCTTCATGTTCGCGGCATCCATAACTGAGCGCATTGCAGAGTTCATTTCTACGACCTTCGCGCTCATCAGGTCAATAGTTACCCCAAACTTTATCCCAAGCTGATCCTGCAGTTCTTGCAACTTGGCTGCAATTTTGCTTTCTTTTGTGGCAAAAGATAGGTCGGGGTTCTCAAGAATCCACGCAATGTCTCGGTTGTAATCCCTAAACATATTCGTCATTTCCTCAAGAATCAGCTCCTGACCCTTCTTGAACTCCTCAAGGCGCGCCGTAGTTGCCTCGGTTAGGCGTTTCCAATCCCGCGAGTCGGTTGCCTCGTCAACAAGGTTTTCAAGACCCTCAAAGCGAAGGTCGGAGATATCTTTTTCGTACTTCTGCTGCGCCTCGCGCAATTGAACTGCACGTTGCAGAGGGTCAATTGACTCATCGTATTGCTGAAGCGTTGCAAGACCGAGGTCGTATTCAGCCTCAGCAAGCGCTTTGATGCGCTCCTGCTCCTTCCTTCGTTCCGTTTCAATCTTGAGCCGCTCTGTGACCATCTTGAGGTTAATCTCGCCAGCGTTGATCTCGTCCTCAGTGAGGGGCAGAATTGAATCAAGTATGTCTTTGTATTCATCAAATGATCTACTAATCCCCTGCCTATTCTTAAAAGTTGTAAAGCTCAACTCTTGCTCAATCTTGAGCAGTTCTTCATACTTGACCACTTCGCCTGAGTCTAGTGCGTATGGATTCTCAAAGTCAGGGTTGATAATGTCGTTAAGAACTTCCTCGGCAACCTTCTGAAGGACTTCAAGGGCATCAGCAACGCGCTGCTTTGCAATTGCCAACAATCCATTATATTTCGCTAGGGATTTATTTGCGGCATCCTGCTGGTTGATAAGAAGTTTTTGATAGTTGGTCAAATCCCTCATGCTGCTCTTGGCTTGCTCAATGACCCTTGGATAGCGGGATTCGCGCTCTGCCTGCCTGAAGCCAACCATTGAGCGCTGGTTCATGTCATTATTAATTCTAGTGCCAGAGCCGTCGGTAGTTACCGTTGACGGGGCGTAATATGATGTCCTGTAATACCCAGATCCGTCAAGAACAGTTCCGCGTGTGTCGTAGTAAATACTCCTATTCTTATCAGCGTACCCAGGATCTCCGGGCTTAAGTTCGGCGTTCTTTCTCTCTTCCTCTGCCTCTTCAGCTTTTCCAAACAAAAATGCGATAAGGAAACCGATTGCAGCAATAATTGCCACAATTGCCAAAACAAGACCTCCGGTAGCCGCACCAACTGCAACCCCTGCGGTTACAAGCGCTGCCTTGACAGCCGTGAATGCTGCGCCAAGTAGCGGAAGCGTTTGAATGAATCCTCCTACCGCCATCAGAGTCGCTTTTATTGCCGCGATGATTGGGGGCAGGACCATGCCGAGCGCCGCGAGCGCGAATGTGAAATCAAAAACTGTCTGTATGGCGGCAGCAGCCTCAGGGCTAATGAGACCAGACTGAGCGGCGCCCTGGGTGGCCATGGTTCCAACCATCCCGATTGCCATTGCCCCACCGGATAGCGCTCGCAGTTTAGACATACTTCCTACGGCTTTGAGTGACGCAATATGAAATGCGCGCATCTGAACCGTTGCCCTAAAGAGGGCGCCTGTAAGAAGGCCGATTCCCGATATTACCAGCTTGCTTGCAATGCCCACCCCAAGAAGGAATCCGATTGCCTTAAGGACTGGCTCCATTTTGCTTAGGACGTTGAAAACTATTCCTAGGACTGATGCTACGGCAGAAATTGTTGGAGCTAGTCCCTTAAACGCTGCGGAAAGGCCAGCGATAACCCCTTGGCCAATCATCCCGAGAACATTCGTAAGCGCTGGCATGAATTCATCCCTAAAGACGGCAATCATTGGCTCAATGCTGGCAGCCATTTGCTTAAATGCCTGCCCAATGCCGAATAGGTTTTGGTTCACTGCCATTTTCAGCGCACCTAGGATCGTTATGAGAATCCCAATGCTGACCATGAATGGGTTGGCTGAGGCAAACTTGAATGCAACGCCAATTAGGGCGGCTGTCGCTACGATGGTTCTTGCAAAATCATTTTCAAGAAGTTTAATTGTTTCCCTTACCCCGATTGCAAAAGCGCCAAAAGTTCCCCCGACACCTCCGACGGTTGAGTTAATCATTGACATTGCATTAGCAAAGTCTTGACCAATTTTCTTGCCAATGCTCATCAAAAGTGCGCCCATCGGCTTCAATTGCACAAGAATCTTGCGAACAACATCACCAAAGGCAAGTGCTTGCTGGCGAACGCTTGGGTCTTGCAGGAAAAGGCTGAATTCGTAGGTTATATCTGGCGAACGCTTGGGTCTTGCAGGAAAAGGCTGAATTCGTAGGTTATATCCCTAATTGAGTTGTAGAGCGGCCTAAACATATCTGCCACAAGGCTCTGAGACATGTCGGCAACCGTGCTGAATGCACCTGCAAATGTTTTTGATTGAGCAATCATTCCGCCGCCGAAATCTCGCTCGAGCCCAGCAAGAATCGCCCGCGAGGCTACCTCTCCTGAAACTTGACCTCTAGTCGTAAGTCGGCGTACTGTTTCAATCGCATTAGATTCAAGTTGTGCATAAAGAGTCTCTTGACCTTTAATGATTTTGTCGCGATTACCAGAACTGTCTCTAGTGATCTCCTTCATGAGCTCTTCGGCGATATACTTGTAGCCACCGATACCAGCGTTTGCCAGCTGCATCATGTCGTTCTGGTAGACACGACCAGCTTGCTTCATCTGCCCGAGTGCGTAGGTGATTCTTCGGAAGGCGTCTGCCCCGCCGCCAAGTGCCGCCACAGCGTTACCTACGGAAACGATACCGCCCGAGAATTTATCAACTGACTCTGCGTTTTCACGAAGAATTTCAGACATGTCAAACCCGAATGCTCTCATTCGGAGTGTTGACTCTTGGATTTCAGCGAACCTAAATGGCGTAACGTTCGCAAACTCTCTAATGGTGTCAATTACGCCTTCGGCTGCCTGCTTTGCGTTGTCATAGCCCATCGCCATGTAGTCAATGCCAACCGTCCCTTCTCCAAGCAGCTCGTTTGTTGCCTCTGCCTGCTTTCTTTGGTTGTCAAATAGGGTTGTAAATCCAACAGTTGCCTGCTCCAGCATTGAGTTGAACTTAACAACACCACCCTGAAGATGTCCGAACACCTGCTGTAGTTGTGAGGCAACGGCGTGAATCGCCTGATATCCGAAGGCCATGCCAAGAACACTTTTTATCTGGCCGGTGATTGCGTCGCCTTCCCTTACAACGCCACTTATAGACCTAGCCGCGCCAGCGGCGGCAACCGAAAGCTGATTGTATGATTTTGATGCTGCATTTGGGCCAGCAGACATCTGGTTGCCAGCATATTGAGACTTTGGGAAAACTTGCGCTTCGTTCCTTCTTTCGGAGCGATGGAGCATTGCATATTCTCTCGCAAAGCCACCGCGCATTTCTCGCATCATGCGAGTTGCTATAAGTTCCTGACCCTTACCCCTTGCGGCGGCTGGCGCTGATTTTGCAAGCGAATTAAGAGCGGCAGATGCTTTTCTTGCGGCTGCCGCAAGACCCTCAAGCCCTGATACCGCTCCACGAGCGGTAGCCCTTGGCGCGGCTGTCTCAACCTGCTTAGTTGCGGCGGCTGCTTCGGCAGCTTTTCTCGCCTGCGCATCTTTTCTGGCCCGATATTCTGCCTCGTATGGTGCGAGTCGTTTTGCCTGGGCGGCAAGCTCAGCCTCATTGAAGCGACCACCAGTCCTAAAGCGACGAGGGGTTAGGTCCTTGGTGCCTGCGTCTGAAACCGATGTTGCCGCCTGCTTCGCAACTGCAATCCGCTCTCTGGCACCAGCCATCGCGACTTGGGTTTTCTGCGCCTCAGTTGCCCTATCGGTGGCAACGGCTTTCCTCGCAGCCTCTTCACGTAGGCGCTGTTCACGATTGAAATTTGTCGTAAGAAGTTTCCGCTCAGCGGAAAGCGACTCTGCCTTTCCTGCATATTCCCCGGCAGCGGAGATTGACTTTGCCCTAGCCTTGGCAAGGTTTTCAATAAGTCCACGGAATCCAGCGGCATTCTTGCCAGCTGCTCGCAGTGACGAATCATCAAGTCCAACGCTCTTTAGGACATCTTGTGACAGACCAGTTTTCTTAACCGCCTCGCCAATTGCGGCGATTGCTGGCTTAAGGGATTTTGCCTGATCTCTTGCGGCGCTAAAGCCTTGTGCAGTTTTGTATGAAGACCTAATGAGGTCTTGCATCTGGATTGGTATATTTGCCAATCCGCGCATCTGCGAAGCCTTACGCTCAAGACCGCCTATCTGCTGGGTGAGAGCGGCAATGCGCTTGGCAGCGCTATCGCCACCCTCAACCTGCAGGCCTATCTTTAGGTCAAATTTTGCCTGATCGTCAGCCATTCTTTAGTAATTCCGCCTTCGCTTCTGGAGCACCGAACTGAGCAACCATTTGATCCATTGATTTTGTTGATCCGATTGTTTGATCAAACGATCCAGATGAAGGCGACTTACTCTGACGCTTCATCTCTGCGTCCCTCTTCTCTGCGTATGAGGCAAAGTCCGAGAGCTGGGGAAGCGTCAGTTGGAGAAATTGTTCTGGTGTGAAACCGAATGCATCAGAATATGATGCAGAAAGTTCACCCCAGTTTATACTTCCCCAGTCGCCTCCTCTTTTCCCGATGTAACCTGATCTGATCCAAGGAGACCGCTTGCCTTGAGCACTTTATTGACTTCCTCTTGCATGGTGTGGATATTGAAGCGTTCGCCAACCTGCTCAATGGTTACTGGCTCACCCTTCTTAATGACCAACCAAAGAATCTTGCGGATTACTGTGAAGCGACTTAAATCAACCTTGTCAAGTGGACCGAATTCTTCCTCTAAATCGGCAAGATCGTTAAGATTGAGGGCCTTACCACCCTTGAGTTCAACTAGATTTCCCATTGCTCTCCCGTCGCAGCCTACTGCTGCTCTTTACATTTATGCCCGACCAGACGACTTTTGTCGTACTTTGGTGGGGGCGGGTACAGTATACCCTGATTTGATCCCAGTTGTGAAGACTAGGAATCTTTCTTATGGGCCGAGAGCCGAAGCCCCCAGCCCATAAGATTAAAGCCAAAAGGCCTTAATTACGCCTCAATGAGGCAGATGGTCGGCTCCGCCGATCCACCGGTCGTCACGAGGAGTGACGTGTCCACGACCGCCATGAAGTCAACATCTTGGACGATGATGTCTTCTCGGGTGAACGGAATGTTCAGGCTCATCGTGTACGCCTTTGGCAAGTGGATCTTGACCGTCTTGGACGAGTCATCGGTCCTCTGGTGCGTGAAGCGGACATAGAGCGGGCGTGGGAGACCGGCTCCTGCCGTGGTCGCCTGCCCCGAGCCACCGTCAACGTCTGGATCAAACACGAACGAGCTAGGCTCGGCTGTGCTGATAAACGAAGCGGTTCCGTTGCTATTGAAGAAGTTTTTGAGTGAGTTAACGTTCAACTCAACTTGTCGGGCTCGCGCCTCAACCTTCCCGCCGAAGTGTGCCTTCATAATCGGGAAATTGAACTGACCGTAGAACTCGCGCTCCTGATAATTGATGTCAAACTCGACATCGCCAGCGATCTGGCCAATCGAGAACACGGATGTGTAGCCACCAGAGGCGGACGTAAAGTAGCTTGACGTCCCCTTCGCGCGACCGCTCACCCAGTAAGCGACTTCCAGTACGCCAGAACCAAGCGTAAGCATGTTTCTGTGCTCCTTGCTTTAAGACTTAATTAGGTTGTACCGAATGATTCTTCGGTATTCAAGTGCCTCATCGTCGTACCCATCCGCTTCATATACTTTGGAGCAGAGATGTACTACGACACCATTAGGACCCGAAAGCCGCTTTCGGTTTATCAGCGTGTCAACCCGAGCAGAGATCGTATTCAGCTCAGTAGTGCTAGCCCCACTGGAGATGAGGACATCTACTGTTGGACGATCTACTGGCAGACCAACATCCGCTGAGCCGCTAAGCACAGCAATCCGAATCGCCGGCAAGGTGCTCTTGCCGACATGGGTAATGGGGTACACCTTCTTATCCGTGTTTGAGCCCGAGAGAAGCCCCTGGAGCGTGGCATCCCCACTCAGCGCGGTAAAGAACGATTCGTACACACCAACCATAGGCATACTTTACGCGTATTTGTTAAGGCAGCCAATAGACCGCCGATCTACGCAGAACCGCTATCTATGGACATTTTTCTTTGTTACGGTAACAATGCACCGATGGCAGCAGCCAAGATTCCAGCCGACTTGCACACCTCCCAAGAGGAGGCTGTTGCGCTTTCCTACTGGAGGGGGCATATGGACGCAAAGATGGACGACTTGACACGAAGGGTTAGCAGCATTGAGGACAAGATTAATACGATTCACGAAGACGTCCAGAAGATCGTGCTGAGCCTTGAGAAGCGGGACGCAGCCGACACACAGGTTAAGGGCATCCTTCGCTGGATAGCCCCCGACTCCGCAGCCGCTATTGCCATCGCGGTGGCCCTCATCGCAGTTGCCCTGAGGTTCATCCCCTAATCCACATTTCCACATTATTGTTGTGGACAGAACGCTGTTTGATGTTGTATACTGTTGTCCATTGAGACAACTAGTGCCTAACCCGTAGCCGGGCTGGGTCAGGGAGGTTCAATGATAAGCAGGGCAAGCGCCCTTGAAGAGCTGCGAAGGATGCAGTCGTTTAAACCTCGCGGAGCAAAGTGCACCGCCGGTCTTGTTACAAAAATATTGCAGGGTGAAGATCAAGCAGCCTTTCTTGAGGCGCTTGTAGATAAAACCATTGACGCCAGCACCATTAGTGTTTGGCTTGACCGTAAGGGTCACAAGGTGAGGCGACACACCCTTGCTCGCCACCGACGAGGGGAGTGTGCCTGCAGTGAGTGAGTTAGACGAACTGAAAGCAATACAAAGCGAGAAATCAGAAACAAAGCGTTCAGCACGCAAGCACCCAGAGGGATGGGAGCCTGGGATTACATGGAATGGCAATGAAGGAACAGTCACGACGACTGGTATGCCAGCAGAGAATGCCCCAGACTGGGACGCTGTATTAAAAGTTTGGGGGCTTGACCCAGCAAACTTTGAAGTCGTAGAGCCAGTTCTTTTCAATGTCTGGGGAGACACCCTCGGCGTGCTCAACAGGCAGTGGAAGGGCAAGGTTGTTCGCAAGGGTGTAGAGCGTGGCGTTGACCTGAATGACCTGATTGATGAAATAAAAAGTCATAAGACGCGAAAAGTCACGACGTTTGATGGCGACACTGCACTTGTTGTGGGAATCTCAGACATGCAGATGGGCAAGGGTGAGGGCGGTGGATCTGAGGGTATCGTCCGAAGATTCTTGGCTGGTATCAACGAGGTTGAGCATCGCTGGAAAGAACTGATCAAGATTGGCAGGAAGCTAGATCGCCTCATAGTTTTGGGGCTTGGTGACCTCATTGAATCCTGCGACGGGCACTACGCCATGCAAACCTTCCAAAACGATCTTGATCGGCGAGAGCAGGTCAAGGTCGTGCGAAGACTTCTAGTCAGGGCACTAACCTCGTGGGCGAAGATTGCCCCGAGAGTCGTGGTTGCCTCGGTTCCGGGGAACCATGGAGAGAACCGACGGAATGGAAAGGCCTACACCTCATTCAGCGACAACGACGATGTTGCGGTGTTTGAGCAGGTTGCAGAGATTCTCGCTGCTAACCCAGAGGTTTATGGAAACGTAACATTTATGTTTTCGCAGGACGAACTTACGCTAACGATGGATGTTCACGGCACAATCCTTGGGCTTGCTCACGGGCATCAAGCCCGTCGGGGTGGTGCGGTATCTGCCGCAAAGATCAAGGCATGGTGGAAGGATCAGGCATACGGGATGCAAAGGGTTGCTGATGCAACAGTTCTGGTGACTGGTCACTATCATCACCTTTCAGTTCTTACCGAGGGGATCAGGACGCACATCCAGGCACCGTCTCTCGACGGTGGATCACAGTGGTTCACCGAGACGGCTGGTGTAAAGTCAGCGCCGGGGCTTCTCACCTTCACGATCAGCCAGCGCGGGTGGGATGACCTGCGGGTTCTTCCCTGCATTACCGAGAGCGCTTAACGCTACTCGCAATATGTTTTTGAAGGGCCTTGCCGTATAGCGCGGCAAGGTCCTTCCCAAGGCTCTTAAGGGTCTTCTGCAGCGTAAAATATTGAATACCCTCCTCAAAGAACCCATATAGTTCTTCTGGGTATTTAAAATATGGTTTTCCAGAATATTGGTCTATCGGATCTCCGCCATACAAGACCCGCATTGTTCCGTCTCTAGCAACTTGTTGCTGATAAATGCTGTATGGTGCGCCATCCTTAACCAGCGATCTTTGCAGGGTCCCAGTTTTAACCGGCGTCCCAAGACCAAATCCACCCTTGCTCCTGCCATCCTTGCCTCGTGGTCTGGTTTTTCTAAATATAGTTGCTAGGCTTGTTCCATACCGCCTGTGATAAATCGCTGACCTAATCATGTCAAAGCCCCGACCCTGAAGCTTTACAAGGGCAGCCTTCGCCCGCTTGGTTTCAACTGCTTTTGCCAACGCACGAAGTGCAGCCATCGCCTCGTTAATTCCAGACAAACCAGCAGTGCGACTTCCGCGACCAATGGTCCTGTAGGCCATTAGCGCTCTACCCGCTCAGCCCTGACGATGACATGGTGCTTGAGGCTCTCCTGCTCGATTCCGATTACCGTATATGAATAACCGTCTGCAGTAAGGACATCTGTCTGGCTGGGGCGATCTGTGCCAGTCAGAAATGGCAACCAAAAGCGATAGACCTGCCGCTCAATTGATCCGGTCCCCGTCCGGTCGTACGATCCCTGCTGTTGCTGGTAGTGACCCTTCTTCGTCCACACGGTAGAAGTTGTGATTGTTGGAGTTCCGTCGGCGGCGTGTCCGGTTTGCCCCTTCCGAGTGAGTGTGACGTTTGTAGCAAACCCTGGCAGCGCCATTAGCGCACCGAGATAAACCGATAAGGATCAAGAATGGTGCATGCAGCAGATGGAACCTGCAAGACACTTGCACCACTAGCCGGTTTGTCGGAATACATCTCCATCTCTCCAACGCGTAGTCGTGAAAGACCGGTCAGCCCCTGCTTCGCAAGGCTGTCTCTTGCAATCATGTCAACTGCGGTAAGTGCAACAGCATCCTTTATGTCTGTGGGCGTGTATTGATAACCGTGGGTATAAGTGATTTGAGCCACAGGCTCAATAAGCCCAAGGGCTACAATCGCTGGGAATAGCGAGTAAGTCACGTTTGCAAGGCTCGTGATCTCTACATACCCACGGTCAGCATTGATGTAAATATCATTGACTGTAAACGCTGCATTCTGCTGATTGCTCACATAGACGACGAATGAACTGACGGCAACAATCGGTTTTTCTCGGGGGTATACGCGACGACTCTTCTGATTCCAGACGTGGCGCTCAGTTGTTTGGCGATACTGGAAGGAATAGCCGACATAGGCATCAACAAGTCTGGATGCAGTTCCAATAAACGAGTCAATCGCGGCATCGGTGAGGGCAGTGCCAGAGGCGTCGGTGAGATCGCCAAGTTGATAGTCTCTGAATTCCTCAGCGGTCAGATATCCAAGGGTTTTCCCACGGGTCGTGGTATAGGCGCTTGCCGCGCTTGTGGAGCTGTTGAAGAGGCGATAGGTGTGGAAATGGCCCTCTGCGGCCCCCTCGTCGTCGTACTGGTATGTGCTTACGGTTGGAACAAGGGTCACAACCTGACCAAGGTTTGCCCACGTTCCTGTCTTGGCGTCGGCATCTGCCTTGGTGCTTGCCCTGCCGATCTCGATCTTGTTATAGGAAGCGATCTGCGTGGCGATATCTGTGACTGGGATCTGTACTCTGATCATGCCTTGATTGTCGCGCGAATGACCCCTTTAGTCTACCCCTTTTTGATCTACCACTATGCTAGAATCTGGGCACAGGGAGGTTCAATGGGCAAAAAGGCTAGAGAGAATCGAGAGCGCCAGATCGCCGAGGAACAAGCCGCAGCTAGCCAAGATCTTCCGAAGGTCTGGGTATCCACGCCGTCCCTAGACGGGAATATGTCGTGGGGGTATACAAAAACTGTTCTTGACATTCAGCGTGCATGCTCTAAGTTTGGGCTGAAGTTTGGATGGCGAATTGTTTGGGGAAATTCAATCCTCCCGCTGGCACGCAACAGGATTGTGCAGCAGTTTATGTCAACAGGATATGACTTTCTTGTCATGCTTGATGGCGATATTGAGGTTGATGCCAAGGACATCATGGGGGCAGTTCTTAGCGGCAAACAGTTTGTTGCAATCCCGTGCTCAAAGCGTGCAATGAACTTTGACCGCCTGCAGCAATTTACACTTGCTGCAGGAAAAGACGTTCCGTCACACTTCCTATCGTCTTACTTCTGCCCGCCAAACTTCATTGTAGGAGAGGATTCAACGAAGGATCTTGATCAGATAGCAACGGATCTTAATCTCGTGCGGGCAGAGAAGGTTGGAACTGGATGTGTGATTCTACACCGATCAGTATTTGAGAAGTTCCAAGAAGCATTCCCAGGCAGGGCTTATCTTGAGCCAAATATGGAAGCAAAGGACCCCAAAAAGGCGGCTCCAATACAGACCTTTGAATATTTCCGTTACAGCAAGGATGCGGAGGGGTTCTTCATCGGCGAGGATTACACTTTCTGCGAGGACTGGAAAGGGCTTGGCGGAGAAATCTGGCTCAAGGTTGATGCGATCACAAGGCACTATGGCCTTACTCACTTCTCATGGGATGCCGCCGCCCTGCAGCCAGTAAGCGTCAACTTTGACGGCGAGGCCGAGTAGTCCTTTTGCAACCGAGGTTGTAAGCCTCGTTTAAATTCTTCCTGTGGATGATGGCGATACCATTCTTAAAGTGGTAGCTAGTGCCATCTGGGAATACGATGTTGCCCTCCAGCGGACCCTGTACCTGCACCTTCTGAAATGGGTCGTATCTCTCTACCGCTTGGCGCAAAATCTTCTTAGCCAGTTTATAGGGGTCTGTGGGATTTGTCATATTCAGATGCTAACAGGAAGGGGTCGGGCTTTCGCCCGACCCCTTCCCAGATCAATCGTCAATTGACGATTAGACCGTTACGCGAACCTTCGCGTTGAACTGCGGACCCTTGTTCGCAAGACCAAACATCACATACATGATGTAGAGGCGCGAAAGGGCACCGGCGACCCCAACAGGGATCTCAAGGGTCGTGATGCTATCCGCACCAAGGTACGGCATGCTCCACGTGTCCTCGTCCACGATATACATATCGCGGTAGTTCGCGGTCGTTGGTGAGGTGACGGTGTACGAGCCGATTGCATCGCCAGCGACCGCAAGGAGCGGCAGGGAGCCAGCAGCCGTAACGACCGAGCCGAACGTCGCACCTGCGGCCTGATCGGCCTGTGCAGGGGCGTTGTAACGGACAAGGTTCGTCAACTCATTGACGAGACCAGCGTAATCCGTTGGCGAGCATAGGATCGCCGACGGGTTTCCGCCGTTATCAAGCACCGAGGCAACAGCGGTGTTGATGGTCGCGAGATAGGCAGCGGTGCCCTTCGTCGCGATTACACCAGAACCAGCGGCTGTCCCGAGGAGCTTGCGAAGACCATCAAACCCGTTCGCATCGTATGCGCCGAGCTCAGCGGTTGCGGCTGCACCAGTGACGGTGGTCGCGTTACCCTGGAAGAGGGTCTTCTGAAGCTTGTGCGCAATGGCAGTGACGCCACCGGCAAGTTCAGATGAAAGACCATTGAATGGCGAGCCACCCTGTGTAAGGGCGAACTGGCTCTTCAGCGTGATTCCTCGGCGGGTAGCAAGCACGGCGACATTGGTCGTCTGGCGTACATACGTGTTGGAATCATCGGTCACGGTGCCGGTCTCCGTCTGGAAGACGGCGTCACCGTAAGCGGTCTGCTGGTTGAACGCGTGCACGAGGCCGTTTGCAGGCTCCTTGCGGATGCGCTCAAAGAATGGGAAGCGCTTTACAAACAGCGAATAAAGGATTGGCTCAAGGTCCTGTCGGATAAGAGCCGTTCCGCCGCTGCTGTCCAGCAACTTCGTGATGTTCGGATTCGCTGTCGCAAGTCGGTTAAGGATATCGGCCGAAGCCTGCTTCCCCGTCTCGCGACCGGCCTGGATGTCCAGAGCCTCACCGAGTTCAGCCGTGTTCATCTTTGAGAACTTCTTGCGAAGTTCGCGCTGAACGGCATATGCCTCGGCGACGTTGAGATCATCGCCAGCCTCGCGGCCGACGATTGCGGTGTCGTTCAAGGAATCAAGTCCCTTCTGAACGTCCTGCAGCTTCTCTCGAAGTGCGTCGCTCATGTTTTTTACTCCTGTGCGTCAAGAAGACGCGCGATGAACGGGTCAAGCCACGGGGCCTTCTCACCGTTCGTTGATTTTTCCGAATTGATTGCTACTTGCTTTCGGCCCATTGGGACGTTGATCATGCGACCAACTAGATCCAGAGCCCTAGCAAGTTCTCCCTCGACCTTGGCCTTCTCCGCAGACAGTTCGGTAACCACGGACTTAACCGCAACGACCTCCTGCTGCGCAGCAATGGCTGCATCGAGCGCCGACTTGGCGATGGCAGCGACTTCCTCCAGAGAAGTAGCGGCAACATCTTCGGCAACCACATCTGAGGAGGCTTTGGCAGCAACCTCAGCAGGGGCTTCCTGAACGACCTCAAGGGTCACTTCAGAATCAGAAATTGGGGCCTCTTCCACCACTGGTTCGCCGTCCTTCTGGACGCCAAGACCAGCAAGAACCGCTTCACGGTCCTCATCGGTGAGATCGGCAAGAATCCCGTTGATGCCATTAAGGACCTCAGCGCTGACGCCACTCTTGTAGCGAGAGCTCTTTTCCCCATCGGCAACAGGAGCCTTGGGCTCCTCAGCGGGCTTCGGTGCGGGCGCTGGCTCAGGAGCCGGCGCTGGTGTGGGAGTTGGTGCGGGAGCTGGGGCTGGCTCAACAGCCTTCTCCACGATCTCCTCTGTTGCGACGGAAGCCTGGATCGCCTCAGGGGCGTCTTCCTCCTCCGTCTTCTCCGCCACATCGGCAGGAGCGGCAGGTTCAGCAGCTGGCTTCTCACCTTCGGTGCTGACAGTTACAGTCACGCGGGTCTTCTTTTCCGCGTCAACGACCTCATCCGCAGTGGCGGTCTCAACGACCTCCTCAGCGACGAGATCCTTCTCGGTCTCGGACATTTCTGTCTCCTCGTCTTCCTCCGCCTCAACGGGCGGATTGCTTCGGGTGAGTGCGCTGAACTTTACAGCAACATACACACCAGTTTCTTCCCAGTCTTCGCCCTGCGGGGCGTAGACGCAGATAATTGCCACCGGTTCTTCCGGTGAGGCATCAATTGGCATATCGGAACCAGGCAGGGAAACTGTTCCCGCGATGACGATTTCATCAACCTCACCATATCCTTTTTGACTGCCGATATTCCAATTTACGTAATCTCCAACCTCTAGTTGACCAGCAGCAGCCTTAATCTCGCTTTTCTTTCCAGAATAGCGCGGATGCCCAGGGTTCAAGAGGTCGTTGTCTGAAGTGTATTTAGGGTTCGCTGGCTTACCTCTTCGAGCAAGAACAAGGAAGGCATTTACTCGCGCCATTGACCATGCTGCTCGGCTGACGCCAGGGCGGTGACTGGTTGAGTATGCGCCAGAACCGCGACGATACACAGATCGCAGGGCGCCGACCCTCACCCTTGTCCAGCTTGGGCGGTCGTCCTCTTTCATCGCAGCATTGTGCTCATTCGCTTTATTTTGAAGAGCTTTTCTAGTAGCGCTGCTGAGAGAAATCCTGCCACCCTGACCAGATGCAGATCCTGGAGGATTTCTATCGCTTCCAACTCTCTGATCACTCGCTGGGGCGGGAGCATCTGCTTTATCAAGCGAGTTATCAAAATAATCTTCTGCAATCTCGTCCTCGTCAGATTTCTCAGACTGCCTAATGCTTTTTAAGGCGCTTTGGAGATATGAGCGCTGATTGGCTGGAATGCCAACGACGGAAGTCTCAAGGAGCTTAACGCTCTCAATGACGTAGGTGTCTTCGCCGTCCGCGCCCTTCTTCTTGGAAACCTTATCAACCTTGGCTCCAATGGAAAGGCCGAGCTTGACGCCGCGCTTGATAGCACGGTAGGTCTTCATGGCAAGGGGGTTCTCGTCTTCGCCGACAACGCGGACATCAATATCGAGGTCGTAGACCTCTTGCTCGGTTTCCCTGTCAAGGCGCTTTACAATGCGCGCATCAGTTACTGAACCAAAGAGGTCGTCAGGAACATTGTAGTTGTGGTTAAGGAAGACCGTCATGTTCTTTTTTGCGGTTTCTTCCATTGATTTAAGCGCCGAAAGTGTCATTTCGTCGCCGTGAAGGTCTCGGATTGTTGATGAGGTCGTCCCGCGAACGTACAGGTCACCGTTCTCGGCGGTATAAGCCTTCAACGCACTCGTATAAAGTTTAAAGTCCACGGAGCCTCCGTTGCTATATTGACTTTACCAATAATTAACCGAGGGTTTACCTGAGTCAAGAGGTGATGTTTCTACCACCTTTTGGCGCATTTACCGAACCCTTTCGGGATAATACACCAGATTGTAACATATCGTGCTTGCCTGTACGATCTGCGGGTAAGACTCCTTAACTGAACCTAAACTAAATCTTAACATTCGTGCTATAATCAAGCCATGTCGCAGTGCTCGCTATGCAGTGAAATTAACTACTCTGGCGATCAGATCAAGGATCTGGCTAGGGCGCTGATCCGACTCCAGCGACAGATTCAGCCGGTCATAGAGTCCTATGAGAGGGGTAGAAGGTCCCACCCGCGATGCGCCTCCTGCGGCATCCTCGCTGGCTCTGAGCACATTGTGACCGAGTTGGTCCCAGAACCCATGATCCCCAGGGCTCGTGGGCAGAAGCGGTACAATGTCTGCCACTGGTGCTATGCCGACCTTCACAAGAGCCGACAGAGCGTCCCGCAGCGTCGGAAGATTGCCATCCAGGTGGATGAGATGCTGAAGGGGGAGGACGAGGAGACAGCAGACACAGATATTGACAGCATCATGCGAGCCATTCACAATGAGCTTGCAATATTTGGCAGTGCAGCCACTCACCGCAGGCCGGAGCCTGGGGCGATTGACCCAGTTGAGGACATAGACCCAGAAGATGCTGATTCCTGGCGTTGATTCAACGATTGAGGTTCAGTTCACAGACGGAACTTTCGTCGTGCCAATACACTGGACGAAGGCCCTTAACAAGAGAACTATAAATTATGTCAATGGACGACGTGTAGTGGATTGCACCATTGACGAAATGCGTAAATTTGTCAATACTGACGCAGTGGATACCATTTGGTTCAATGCGATCAGGAAACAGCGTAGCGGAAGGTAGTCATGGCAGAACAGCGATCTATCCTGCAGCGTATCTTTGGGGGCGCAGCTCGGGCGACAACCGAAAAGGCGACACCGTCGCTTGTTCCAGACGCCGGTCCATATGCTCGCGGCGCCTATGGTTTAAACACCGTCACCAAGATGAGTACCGAGCAACTGCGCCGATGGTCGCGCCACAATCCTTGGATTCGTGCAGCAGTAAACCTTCGCCGACAACAGATCAGCCGAGCAAAGTGGGACATTGTTACCACCGATGCTGGAGATATTGCAGATCCGCGAACCGTACAAAAACTGCGCGATCTGCTACGACGACCAAACCCAAGGGGCGACTCTTGGCGCTCATTCATTGAGCCAGTAATTGAGGACATCCTTGTCCTAGATCAGGGTGCGATTGAGGTTGAGAAAAAGGTTGGCTCTCGCGTTGGGGCAGATCCAATTGCCTACCTTTGGAACAAGGATGCGGCACGAATTGCTTTTGACACAACTTGGGACGGTCGCGATGAAAGCAAGCCGCGATACTACGAGTTGGATGGCGCGGGAAAGCAGGTTGCGACATACAAGAATGACGAGTTAGTTGTCATAATTGCAAACCCAGTTACCTACAGCCCAATCGGTCTTTCTCCACTTGAGGTTCTTGCGGAGACAATTACCGCAGACCTTGATGCTGCGGCATACAACGCAAAGGCTGTTTCTCAGGCAGCTCCACCGGGCGTTCTACACCTTGGAGAGGGAGTTCGCCCAGATCAGGTTGATTCATTCAAGGCGTATTGGGAAGCCGAAGTTGCTGGCAAGAGCCAAATTGCAATCACGGGTGGTGGCAAGGGCATGCAGTGGCTTCCACTCGCTGCTTCAAACCGCGACATGCAGTTCATGGAGTGGCAGGTTTATCTTGCCCGAAAGATCTGTGCAGTTTTTGCCGTGCAGCCACAAGACATCGGTATTTCATTTGACATCAACAAGAGCACCGCAGAAACCAATGCTGCGTTCACCTACGACAACGGAATTGTTCCGTTGGCTGAGTTGATTGCCGAGTATCTGACTCGAGAAGTGGTTGCCCGCTATGACAGGGACTTGCGTTTCGTCTTCACGGAGATTGGACGCACGGCACAGCAAACCATTGCCGAGTACAACAAGATGGCTCTTGGCGGACTGCCATGGCTACGCATCAACGATGCCCTTCGTGAGCGCGGTCAAGATGGGATTGGTCAGATCGGTGATCAAATCCTTTTCCAGACCCCGAAGGGATATGTCCCCTCAGACCGCTACGCTGAATATCTTGACACGGTTGTTTTTGGATCTAGTGCGGTCAACGAGCCGCCGACGCCGGATAGCCCAGAAGATATCGGTCCACAGAACGGCGAGGATATGCAGCCAGACCCCAGTCCCAATAACACGCCGAACCAGAATCCATCGGACCTTGAGAACAAGCTTAGGCTCACGATTGAGATTGACGAGGCAAAGTCCGCTGGTGATTCCATCATTGTTGCCGATATTCAAGGCACATTGACAGCATCGGATGACAATGATCAGGTCAACGAAGTGGTTGCAGACTATCTGCGAAGAAAGTCTGAAACGCACAGAATATTCATCGTGAGCAGCAGATCCGTGAAGCGACTGCAAGAGACCGAGGAATGGCTTGATGAAAACGACATTCCACACGATGTCGTTCATTTGAGCGATTTCCCCGCTGGTGCTGGTCTGCAGTTCAAGAAATACAGAATGTCAAAGATCCTCAAGGAAAGCGGTAGGGTCGTTGAAGCAATTGAAAACGACGCAGATACTCGTGACGCCTATCGGGCACTTGGTGTCCCGCAGGTTCACGGACCAGAAGATGTAGCAGAAAAGCACGCTGCAGCAGACTACTCAGGGATCAGCCTGAATGTCCCGTCGGCCGTAAAGTCGGAAGCAAAACGAGGACTTGATTGGCGACGAGAATTTGGTCGCGGAGGTATTGGGCCAGGTCAGACAACTGCACGTATGCTCATCAGCAACACAATGACGATTCCACGTGTGCGCAAAATGCGCGCATTCCTTGCTCGACATGAGGTTGACAAGCAGGGCGAAGGGTTTAGGCCCGGACAGCCGGGATTCCCATCCGCTGGTCGTATCGCATGGGCGCTCTGGGGCGGCGATCCTGGGGTTGCTTGGTCAAATAAGATTATGCGCCAAGTTGAGGCTCGCGAGCGAAAGAGTTAATTCGTGACGCCAGAAAAGACATATCACCCACAACCGTGCTATTTTCTTCCATGCCGAGTGATGACGGCTGAGAGGGGATCAAGAAAGAAGGGAGGTCCCGATGAGCCACGATTACTACCGAGCGTATCGAGAGGGACACGAGTACAACGGGCGCGTCGCCGATTACCTGAGAAGCAAGGGAATTGATTGCGAAGTCCCCGAACTAGAACTTGAATACGACCCTGCAAAGTGGTCAAGGTTCACCCGTAATGAAAAAGACATCATCCTTGCAAATGGAGATGTTATTGAGGTGAAGTCAATCAATCAGAACTTTGGGGACGACCCAAACTCGTGGCCGCTTGAGCGAACTATCGTTGATACATACAGTGGGTTTTACGGAAAGAAAAAACGTCCAATTGCGTATGTGTTTGTAAGCAGGAAAACCGGCAGGATGCTCGCGATGTCTGCAGAAAAACCAAGTGCTTGGTGGGTTGAGCGAAAGTACGATAAGTTTCGTCAGCGAGAAGATGATTTCATCATTGCCCCAAAGAGCATGCTGCGACCTATGAACAAGCTGGTTGAATACCTAAAGAGTCGGCAGTGAAAAGATTGAGGATCAAGCAAGCCATCCGCCACAAGGACCCAGTTACCTTAGGGGTCGCCCGCGAGGTGTTCAAAAGGGACGGTGGATGCGTTGGCCCAAAGATAGGAATGATTGGAAGGTGCGGGACGCAGTTTGGCCCATCTGACAGATTTGGGCTAGAACTGGATCACGTCAATTCTTCTGGTCTGGGCAAGAGGGGGCCATCAATCCCACAGAACCTTGTCTCATTGTGCGGTCTCCATCACAGAATGAAGACCGAGCAGTCTAGGGTCTGGCGCCCGCTGATTAACAAATATCTGAATAAGTTTTATGGTCAGGCAGAATAGACCTGCCTCCCCTTGACATGTCAATAAGAGCCCTGTATGCTTCTGGCATGAAGTTGGAAGGAGCGACCAAATGGCGAATTGCGTGAATTGCGGAAAGCAAGTCACTTCGCCTGAGGCTGCTCGATGCTGGTGGTGCAATCACAAGCATCGCTCCACTTCTGCTCTCGCATCGCTTGAAATTCGGGCTAGCGAGATTCAGGGACTAAAAGATTCTGGAATGACAATGGTAGACATCGCGAGGAAGCTCGGGATCAGCCGCCAGCGTGTGTACCAGATTCTTGGAAAGGTAAGGAAGTGACAGAAACTCAAAAGATTGAGTTGGGGCTTCGTGGTAAGTCCTGCTTTGTTATGGCACTTGAGTCGCATGAGACCGCAGGGGCCCTAGGCAAACATCAATCTGCAGAGAAGGAGGCAATTGTTCTCTCCGTCGTGGCTGATGCACACGCAATCCTAGAGGGTGCATTGGCTGACAGTGGTGAGAACCTAAGTGCTGAAGACCTGCTCTGGATCAAGCGCGGCATCAGCCTTGCCTGCGAGGAGTGGATTCGCTCTCCAGAAGACATCAACACGGTAGGTGTCTAAACTTAGTGGGCAAAAGGGGAGGGAGTGGCGCCTTATGCAGCGTGCTACCTGCGCGCACATCTGGCAGGTCATTGACGACTCTTGCATTCCCCATGATGTTGTGGCAAAATATCTTGAGTGCCATCCGCAGTACCTTCGGGACCTTCGGTTTGGGCATGTGAAGATGAGTCGGCCAATGAGGGCTAAGATAAGCGACCTTCTCGGAGTTGCCGAGGAGGATTTGTTTAGGGAGTATCTGCGCAGAGCCGCAGAGCTTAAGAAAGGTAGGTAAAAGAGATGGCTTACGGAAATAGTTCAGCGCCGGAGAAGCGCAGGGCATTCGCAGCAGACTATGTTGAGGTAGCAGACCGCATCAAGGCTTGGTACGACGCGTATCCAAATGCGCGAATTGAGACCGAGCTTGTACAACTCACCGATAAGGTCGTTGTGATGAAGGCGCAAGTCTTTCGCGGCGAAACATTGGATGAAAAGCCAGCAGGTGTCGGGCATGCCTCTATGTCAATTCCAGGCAGCACCCCATACACGCGTGGGTCGGAGTTGGAGAACACCGAGACAAGCGCCGCTGGGCGTGCGCTTGTGATGGCTGGTCTTCCTTCAAAGAAGGTTGCGTCTGGCGACGAAATCCGCGCCAAGGGTGGCGCCGCAACCAAGGCTGATCCAATCGTCGCTGCGGCAAAGAACATCTTTGACGACGTGAAGATTGAAGATAGCCCAGTGGTGTTGAACTGGCTTGATGCAATTGACTCTGCGAGCGATGCTTCGGAATTGCAGCGAGTTGGTCAGGAAATTGCTGGTCTTGACCTCAGCGAGAATGAGCGTGGCATGCTCCAGAGTGCTTGGAAGAACCGACGCGCGGCTCTTGCCTGATGGAGTTGATCCGCCACGAAGAGCGACATCCTGAGTACGTCAGCGTCAGCGAGTTGAGAGAGTTCCTCTCCTGCCCGCTACGCTGGTGGTACAGGTACCGCCTCGGTCTTTGGACAGACAAGACGACGCCATTCTTTGCTCTTGGGACAGCCGTGCACTCTGGTCTTCAGAACTGGTACCAGCCGCTTGATGGCGGCAAGAAGCATGGCGATCTGACAAAGGCGTACGACGCCTACAGGCTGACCTATGCGATTGAGTCGCAAAAGGTTGACTGGATGGCGGAGAAGGAGGCCGACCCCATCAGCCAACAGGCGATGGGTCAGGAGATGCTTCGCGCTGCACTGACTGAGGGTGACGATTGGGTCGCTGAGGCAGTTGAGCGAACGATGTTCGCAGAAATCAAGCACAGCAGGCTTGGCTCGCTTCCCATCAAGTTGAAGGCCCAGGTTGACATGATCACGAAGAGCAGGGATGTAGTCGAGCACAAGACTGCGTCAAGAAAGTGGGAAGAGGGAAAAGAGCACGGTGACGTGCAGGCAACCGCCTATGTCGTGGCGGTTCGCGAGAATTTTGATCATGATCCACAGGTGACATTCAACATCATCAGCAAGAGCTCAAAGGCGCCGAATATTGATCGGAGAGTCACGCGCAGGGGCCAAGATGAGATTGATAGACTCTATATTTCTGTGAGGTCCTTCCTTGACGCGCAAGAGAAGGGGGTCTATCCTAACCCCTCATCGTGGGCACACGCGACATGTGAATACAGGAGGATTTGCGACCAATGGGAAAGCCATCCACAGCTACTACCAGAGAGAGGGGTGCTCAAAACGCTGGTGCCAGGGCTTCGGGAGAGCAAGTCGGCGAAGGAATAGTCGCTCGCACGATGCCAGAGTGGCATGAATGGATCGTGCAAAGGAACCCGCAGGGCAGAATGGGTGATTTCATGGTTGCGATGTCGGGAAAATCACTTGATAAGCGTCAACGAGCTCATTTGGCAACGCTGTATCGCAATTATCCGGGTGGCGCACCGGCAATGATGGCTGCAATCTGTTTTGTGGCGGTGAAAGAGCCAAAAGGCGATCCAGTTTTATACCTGAAACAACTTTCTGACAAAAAAAGATATGGAAATCGCTCTTTGGAGCCAAAAGATAAAGGATTCAGTCGTGACGAATACGTTGAGTCCTGATACCGAGCGTTATGAGACAGGAATTCTCACAAAATCTGGTGTTCCACCACGATATTTGCAGCATTCGTTCTCATCGTTCACCGTTTCTGACAAAACTGCGAAGGCATATGAGGTCGCGACCGAGTGGGCAGCGCTTCAAAATCCAAAAGATCGTGGATTTGCGCTGATCGGACTGCCAGGTGTAGGCAAAACACATCTTGCAGTGGCCGCACTGCGACAGGTTGCGCGACTTTGGGCGCTAGAGCGACAGTCAGAAACAAGCGTAGACATCTATCGCGACCCAAAAACGATGGTTGAGCATAATATGCGCTTCGTCAATGTGCCAATCTTTATGGACAAACTACGAGAGAGCATCAAATTGAGTGAGAGCAGGGCGCAGGACCTGTGGGAATTCGCCCTTGAGCGCGCTTCAGTGGTGGTTCTTGATGATTTCGGTAAGGAAAAGATCACTGACTGGGTGACGGAGCGCCTCTATGTGCTCATTGAGAGCCGATATCAGAACTTAAAGTCAACAATCGTGACCTCCAATCGCACGCTTGATGAGCTTGACGACCTTGGATATGGCGCTGCCGTGAGCAGGCTACAGGAAACCGGTCGTGTTGTTAAAATTGATACCATTGATCAGCGTATAGAGATTGGCTCAAGGTTACGATGGACCGTCAGCTGACACATGCGTCTTTTTTTAGCGGAGTAGGAGGGCTTGATCTTGGATTTCAACGAGCGGGAATCAGAACAGTCAGCGTCTCAGAAATTGACCCTTACGCAAGAGCAGTCCTCGCCAGCAGAATCCCAAACGCCGTCCAGCTCGGAGACATCGTTGCCCTTGCAGATCGTGAGCTTTCCAGCGTGGTTCAGCAACCAGCCGACTTACTTCAACGACGTGTCGGACCCGCTGACAATCAAGGCGGGCCCGCAGGCAGTGATGATTGGAAAACAGCCGATATCTGGAGCGCAGGCTTCCCCTGCCAAGACCTCTCGGTCGCGGGGAAGCGCAAAGGTTTTTCCAAAGGAAAAAGGTCAGTCCTCGCCTTCACATTCCTCAACCTTGTGGAACGATTCCGACCTAGGTGGATCGTGTTGGAGAACGTCCCCGGTCTCTTCTCTTCCAACGACGGAAGGGATTTCCTCGCCCTCCTCAATGAAATGGACGAACTCGGGTATGGCATTTCGTGGCGAACTCTTGACGCTCGCTTCTTCGGAGTCCCCCAACGGCGCCGTCGAGTATTCATTGTCGCGAGTCTTGGAACCGACCGCGCCGGAGAGGTTCTGCTTGAGTGCAACGGCGGCTGTGGGCATACTCAGACGAGCGAATCGTCGTGGCAGAAAACTTCCTCAGGCTCTGAACGAAGCCCTGATGTCGCTGGCGCAATCCTCGCCAGATACCACAAGGGGTTTACCAGCACCCTTGAACACGGACAAATTGTCCTCACCACAGCCCTCACTCGCGGCGGACTCGGCGGAGGATTCGGTGCAGACGACAACGACGCACAGGGAAACAAACTCGTCATTGGTTCGCAGGTTGACGCCAGTGGAGTGCGAGAGACTGATGGGGTGGCCAGACGGGTGGACGATAGCGGACCCAGCACAATGGGCGCCGCGTACACGGGTGAAACGCCAGAAGTAGAGCACAGCGCCTATAGCGTCAGAAAGGATGCGAAAGCTAACAATTTCTCCGCAACTCCGATTGATACCTCACTTGCCCTTAATGCGCTATGGCCTGGCGTACAGAGCCACCACGCACAGACCTTCATTCCTTCTGCGTATAGAAAGAGCAGAAGGGCACAAAGCACTGAAGACGTTGAGACATGGGTTGACGACGGGGTCGCCAATACCCTCAACGTCTTTGACTCAGGAGATACAAGGACGACACACGCAATCCTCACGGGACCACCTGCTGCGGATGATCTGCTTCCAGTCGGGCTGGACTCGCACCGATACCGATGCTGTGGCAACGGGGTTGTGGCAAATGTGGCAGAATGGATCGGACACAGGCTAGTTGACGTGGATAAGAAATGGACAGAGTTGAAGTGATGGAAATAAAAGAGGCATACATCTACGGAACCCCAGTCCCACAGGGCTCTTCCCGCGCGTTCAATCGCGGCGGGCGCGTTGTCGTGACAAGCGACAACCCAAACCTGAAGAAGTGGCGCGAGTATTGCGCGCTTGTGCTTCGGAAGGATATTTCTGCCGGCGTGGCCATTGATGGTCCCGTCTGTGTTGATCTGGCGTTCTATTTTGATCGCCCGAAATCCCATCTGAATGGCTCTGGCGGCCTGAGGAGGGGATATAGCAGCAGTCACATCGTCAAGCCCGATCTGGACAAGTTGGTCAGAGCCATCTTGGATTCAGGGACGGCAGGATTGGTGTGGCGCGATGATGCGCAGGTCGTCCGCTTGACGGCCACAAAAAACTACGTGCAGGCATCAGGTGCGGAAGCGCTTGCGGGCGTGCGCGTAAGAGTATGGAAGGAAGAAGCAAATGATTAAGCTTCAGTTAATTGGTCGCGTGGGCTACAAGCCCGAGTTGCGGCAAACAAAGGCGGGACGACCCGTTGCAAACTTCAATGTGGCAGTTTCTGCGGGCAAGGATGCCAACGGTGAGTACGTCTCAAAGTGGTATCCGGTTACCTGCTGGGACGGTCGCGCAGATCTTGCAGTCAAGATCATTGAAAAGGGCGACCTTGTCTTGATTGAGGGCTCACCAGAGATCAGCAGTTGGGTTGACAAGAAGGAAGAGGAGCACCTTGAGTTGATGGTGCACTGCAAGTTCCTGCAAGTCCTCGCGCGCAGTAGGCGCAACAAGGATGGGGAAGAGTCAGTATCCTCTGTAAGCACACAGGAAGTCGTCCAGACATTTGAAGATCTCCCCTTCTAATCGGTAAGAAGAATGCTCCCAGCACACAACAACAAAATCGCTTTGTATCTCTTGATGAAAAGCAGTTTGCTTGGCGTTGTAAATGCTGGGGGCATCTTCCGTCTATTCTGCTTTGATGACCTCAGAATTGACACAGAAGAGATGGATGTGTACGGAGAAAAGTGGGGGCTCGCATTTGAGGAGTTCGCCGAGATGGCGAGGGTCTTCAAGCATGAAGACTTCCCAGAATTTTTGGGGCTTTATCCACAATCAGCCAACCAGATGATGCTGGAGACCGTTTGGAGGTCAAGCGACAAACTTACGGTTGCATTGCTGGCTGAACTTGTCAGGTCATTCCGTCCCGTGCAGCACGGTCGGATCAGGAAAGACGGGACTTAGTTTGTTATACTTCAGATCCCCAAAATGAGATTAGCGGAGGTTTCCATGGCGATCAAGGCGACAGACGACACATTCCAGAAGCAAGTGCTTGAGGCCACCAAGCCAGTAATCGTTGATCTCTGGGCGCCATGGTGCCAGCCATGCAAACAGATTGATAAAGACCTCGCCGAGATTGAGGCGCAGTACGGCAACAAGGTCACGGTTGTCAAGGTGAACGTTGATGAGAACCCAAACTTGGTCAAGAGCCTTGAGATTAACTCCGTTCCCACGATCCTGTTCTATGCCCATCGCAACGCTGCCCCAATCTCCATCGTGGGGGCTACAACATCTAAGCAGATTGCGAAACGATTCCGCCTGTCAGAGCTACTAGGCTGATGCGCGACGGCGTCGTAAATTTTTTTATTTTTCAGGAACCGTCTCCCCTCCCTCCCTGCTGCCGCAGTACGGGGTGGAGCCGATGAGTCGTCCACACATCGAGTGCTCACTAATTGAATATGTCGAGGTCAGCACGCTGACAACACACCCTCGCAATGCGAGAGATGGCGACATCGGGGCCATCATCACCAGCATCCAGCAGAACGGGTGGTTCGGAACCATCGTCGCACAGCGGTCCACCCGCTACATCCTTGCCGGCAACCATCGCTTCATGGCAGCCAGGCAGCTCGGGATGACCCATGTTCCAGTCTTCTGGGTTGACTGTGATGACGAGCGAGCCTTGGCAATCCTGATCGCAGATAACAGGACGAGCGATATCGGGCGCTGGGACGAACAGGGACTGATAGACATCCTCTCAGACCTTCAGCAGTCTGATCTCCTGCTAGGGACGGGCTATGACGACGAGGACCTTGCGAAGCTGCTTGGAGATCAGGGCTCTCAGATCGTGGAGAAGGAAGAGCGCTTGATTGAGTGCCCCAAATGCGGAGAGCGCTTCAGTGCTGGGGCGAAGTCTCGCTCCCAAACACCTGCCCAAGATCAGGAGCAATAAAGCCCGCTGGCACCCCATCCCACAGGATGCGGAACTCCCCACCCCTCCCCGCCTCGTAATCCTGCTTGAGCCAGGTGCCGATGATCGCCATGGTGTCCTCTTCGGTGAGGGCGATATCTGAGGCCCCATCGTGCTCGATGCGCCACATAGGTACCTTGCCGGTTATGCGAGTTACGCGGTAATCGTTCACGCCTACAGTTTACCCCCTTACAGCACGCCGCCCTCTTGCCAAGACATCTGCAAACGGTTAGAATGACGGCACCATTCAACCAGAGCCGAGGAGCGATATGACGCGACCGAAGTGGACGAAGTCGTTCATCTTCCAACTTGATTGGGGCACGGGGATGCCGATCAAGGGGCTCAACCTCTGGGAGGACACCTTGCGCTACCTCGAAGGGCTGCTCAAGAAATACAAACTTGACTTGGTGCAGGTCTACATCCACTGGCACAAGGACCCTGATGAGATCCACTACTGCGGCGTGACGTGGATGGACGAGCGACGCATGGCGTTCTGCGCTGGGAACGACAAGGAGACGATGCTCCATGAGGTTGCCCATCTCATGATGATGTACCCAGAACACGATGAGTTGTGGTCTGCCCAGTTGCTGACCCTGCACAAGGATAACCTGACAGGAAAAGAGCTCCGAAATGCAGACGCCGAGCTTTGCAAGGATTACACCGCTGCTGCAAAAACGTACAAGAAGCGCTACGGCAAAGCGCCACCCAGGGTGACGAAGCGCCGCCGTAACAGTGCTGTTGACGACAAGAAAAAGACAGATTAGAATTGCGATAAGGAGCGATAGTGCAGCAGGAAAAGCTCAAGGAAAACGCCTTCACGTTCTACCAGCGCCAGGCTGGCAAGACCGCTCGTGAGATCTACTCTTTTGACGACGTCCGTCATTCGCGTATCGCCGTTGCCTCCATGGGGCTCGCTGGCGAAACTGGGGAGTTGATTGACATGCTCAAGAAGTGGGTCGGACATGGACATGAGTTGAACCTTAGCGAGGTTGAGAAGGAGCTTGGCGACATCATCTGGTATGTCTCGGAGATCGCGACGGCGCTTGAGCTGCGCCTCGCAGACATCACCGAAAAGAACCTTGACAAACTTGCGGCGAGATACCCAGATGGGTTCTCTGAGGATAGGAGCATAAATCGCTGATGTACGAAGAGCCATCGCGCATCTGCGTGCGCTGTAAAGATGACTGGCCGGACGACGGGGAGTTCTATCGCCCTGGTCGGAAGCAGTGCCGCGCCTGTGAGTACGAGGTCAAGCTGCTCACGTTTTCGCGAACCCCTGAGGGGCGAGCGTTGGAGGCAGAGCGATCTAGGCGGCGAAGAGAAGAGAGTAGGTTGAAAAAAGATGCCTGAACTCAATGCAAACATCCCGATCATCGAGTGCTATGTGCGCGGGAACTATTTGCGCGACCAACAGGACAGCCACGACAAATACTTCTCGGTTGCCGTCTTTGGTGTTGCATCAATCATAGGCAGAAGCCCGCTCTTTCACTTCATGATGGAAGACGGGGGTCTCTGGTGGAGGGCACCCATCAGTGCGTTCTGTGCGAAGCCTGGCGTGCCAGAGGTGGATATTCACGACCTCGTGCTCTGGAACTCCTTCTCTCCAAACATTGCTGTCACAAAATTCTATGCGCTTGATGGCATGAGGGTCTCCTACATTGACCGCCATAAGAACCATATCGGGGGGAAGTATCTCTTCACGCTTGATTGGAGCGCGCCCGACTACAACACGCTGGATATCGGATACAGCGAGAGCCCGGGTCAGCACAAGTGCGGGCATGTCATCGCTCGAGATGACGGGAACTTCGCGATCCAGCCGAACAACCGCATTTACCTCTACGATCCTTCATTCTCGGTCAAGCCGAATGAGAACCTGATCCAGCGCAAGGTCAACACGCGCAAATGGGATGTGGAAGATGCATCCAAGTGGATCACCTCAGATGACGATCTCTATAACTACGGCGTGGTGAATAACCCGCTTACGCCAACAAAAGAAGCGCGCCCAGCAGAATCTAGGCGCAGAAGCATGAAAGGATAGAGGAATGAACACATCAACCGATACGTTGGATCTCGCGAAAAATCGTGCGCGAATGGTAGCAATGCCAGATGGTCGAGATATG
>Ga0194115_10000475_pt1 | contig 59383 bp, 65 predicted proteins | sample TA2MahsurfametaG_3_FD_148656 | JGI IMG/M metagenome (GOLD analysis project Ga0194115, IMG submission 148656) | Freshwater microbial communities from Lake Tanganyika, Tanzania - TA2015002 Mahale S4 surface | ecosystem: Environmental > Aquatic > Freshwater > Lake | place: Tanzania: Lake... | reverse complement strand
ACCGCCCTCAACCTGGCCATGCGCCTGTCCGGGGTGGCCACCGCCACCGCGGCCCTGGTGCAGCAGCTGGAGGGCACACCGGTGCGGCTGGCGGACACCCGCAAGACCACCCCCGGCCTGCGCCAGCTGGAGAAATACGCCGTGCGCTGCGGCGGTGGCCTCAACCACCGGCTCGGCCTCGATGACGCGGCCATGCTCAAGGAGAACCACCTGGCCTGGAGCGGCGGGGTGGTGGCCGCGGTGGCGGCGGTGCGGGCCCAGGCCCCCTGGCCGGCCCGGGTGATCGTGGAGGCGGAAACCGCCGCGGAGGCCCTGGCGGCGGTGGCCGCCGGCGCCGACGGGGTGCTGCTGGATGAATTCAGCCCCGAGGACCTGCACAAGCTGGTTCCCCAGCTGCGGGCCGCCGCCCGCGCCGCCGGTGCCGCGGTGGTGCTGGAGGCCTCCGGAGTGCAACCCCAGCAGCTGCGGGCCTATGCCGCCACGGGAATCGATCTGATCTCCACCAGTGCGCCGGTGACCCGCAGCCCCTGGCTGGATCTGAGCATGCGCTTCGAGCCCTGAGCCCCCTTTCGGCCGGGGGGGATGATCGGAAACAGCTCAGGCCGCCTCGGCGGTGAACGGACCCCATGCTGCGGATCGCCCAGACCCTCGATGCCCAGCTGCGGTCGGCGATGGAACGGGCCTTCCCGCAGGCGGCCGAGGCGGCCCAGGCGGCGGGCCAGCCCCTGGATCCCCAGCTGGCCCCCGCCAGCAAGCCGGAATTCGGGGATTTCCAGGCCAACGGGGCCCTGCCCCTGGCCAAACCCCTGGGTCAGGCCCCCCGGGCGATTGCGGCGGCGATCGTGGAGCAACTCCAGGGGGAGCCGGCTTTCACGGAGCTGTGCCTGGAGCCCCAGATCGCAGGCCCCGGCTTCATCAACCTCACCCTGCGCCCCGAGCGGCTGGCGGCGGAGGTGCAGGAGCGGATCGGCGATCCACGGCTGGGGGTGCCGGCGGTGCAGGGGGCGGCGCCGGTGGTGGTGGATTTCTCCAGCCCCAACATCGCCAAGGAGATGCATGTGGGGCACCTGCGCTCCACGATCATTGGCGACTCCCTGGCGCGGGTGCTGGAGTTCCGCGGCCATCCGGTGCTGCGGCTCAACCACGTGGGCGACTGGGGCACGCAGTTCGGCATGTTGATCACCCACCTCAAGCAGGTGGCGCCGGAAGCCCTGGACACCGCCGATGCGGTGGACCTGGGGGATCTGGTGGCCTTCTACCGCCAGGCCAAGGCCCGCTTCGACGACGACGAGGCCTTCCAGACCACCTCCCGGGAGGAGGTGGTGAAGCTGCAGGGGGGGGATCCGGTCAGCCGCAAGGCCTGGCAGCTGCTGTGCGACCAGAGCCGCCGTGAATTCCAGAAGATCTACGACCGGCTCGACATCCGCCTCAGCGAGCGTGGCGAATCGTTTTACAACCCCTACCTGGCGGCCGTGGTGGCCGATCTGGAGGCCGCCGCCCTGCTGGTCACCGATGACGGCGCCCGCTGCGTGTTCCTCGAGGGGGTGAGCGGCAAGGACGGCAAGCCCCTGCCGGTGATCGTGCAGAAGAGCGATGGCGGTTTCAATTACGCCACCACCGATCTGGCGGCCATCCGCTACCGCTTCGGGGCGGCCCCGGAGGGGGATGGCGCCCGCCGGGTGATCTATGTGACCGACGCCGGCCAGGCCAACCACTTCGCCGGGGTGTTCCAGGTGGCCCGCCGCGCCGGCTGGGTGCCCGGCGACGGCCGCCTGGAGCACGTGCCCTTTGGCCTGGTGCAGGGGGAGGACGGCAAGAAGCTCAAAACCCGTGCCGGCGACACCGTGCGGCTGCGGGATCTGCTGGATGAGGCGGTGGAGCGTGCCGAGGCGGACCTGCGCCGCCGCCTGGAGGAGGAGGGCCGCAGCGAAGACGAGGCCTTCATCCGGCAGGTGGCCACCACCGTGGGGCTGGCGGCTGTGAAGTACGCCGACCTCAGCCAGAACCGGATCACCAACTACCAGTTCAGCTTCGATCGCATGCTGGCCCTGCAGGGCAACACCGCCCCCTATCTGCTCTATGCGGTGGTGCGCATCGCCGGCATCGCCCGCAAGGGGGGCGACCTGGAGGGCGGTGGCGATGGGGCGGCCCCGCTGCGGTTCACCGAGCCGCAGGAGTGGGCGTTGGTGCGGGAGCTGTTGCGCTTCGATGCGGTGATCGCCGAGGTGGAGGAGGAGTTACTCCCCAATCGCCTCTGCACCTATCTGTTTGAGCTCAGCCAGGTGTTCAACCGCTTCTACGACCAGGTGCCCGTGCTCAAGGCCGACTCAGGTGCCCGCCCCTCGCGGCTGGCCCTCTGTCGCCTGACGGCGGACACCCTCAAACTGGGGTTGGGGCTGCTGGGCATCCCCACCCTCGAGCGGATGTGACAGGAGCGCAGATGGGCGGTTCCGGTGGTCAGGCGTTTCCCCCGGCGCGGCCCGAGGTGGAGGGATTGCACGCCTACAGCGCCCCCCTGGAGGGGCGGCGCGGCTTGCTGCGGTTGGATTTCAACGAGAACACCGTGGGCCCAAGCCCGCGGGTGGTGGAGGCGCTGCGCGCCATCCCTGCCGATCACATTGCGATCTACCCGGAATACGACGGCCTGCGGGAGGCGGTGGCGGCCCAGTTGCCTGGGCCCCTGCAGCCCGAACAGGTGGGCCTGTTCAACGGCGTCGATGCCGCCATCCATGCGGTGTTTCACGCCTATGGCGACCGCGGTGAGACGTTGCTCACCACCACCCCCACCTTCGGCTACTACACCCCCTGTGCCCAGATGCAGGGCATGGCGATCGAGGCGATTCCCTACGCGGGGGAGGCCTTTGCCTTCCCGCTGGAGGCGATCCGCTCGGCCCTGGCCCGGCGCCCGCGGCTGCTGCTGATCTGCAACCCCAACAACCCCACCGGCACGCGGCTGGAGCCCCAGGTGATCCTGGAGCTGGCGGCCCAGGCCCCCGACACCCTGGTGGTGGTGGATGAGCTCTACGAAGCCTTCACCGGCGACAGCGTGTTGCCCCTGGCGGATTTCAGCGCCACCCCCAACCTGCTGGTGCTGCGCTCCCTGGCCAAAACCGCCGGCCTGGCGGGCCTGCGCATCGGGTTTGCCATCGGCCATGGCGCCGTGGTGGATCGCATCAGCCGCGTCACCGGCCCCTACGACATCAACAGCTTCGCGGTGACCGCCGCCTTCGCCGCCCTGGCGGATCAGGCCTACGTGGATGCCTATGTGGCGGAGGTGTTGCGGGCCCGCTCCTGGATCAGCGCTCAGCTGCGGGGCGCCGGGGTGCGGCACCACGTGGCGGGGGGCAACTACCTGCTGATCTGGCCCCGGACCGCTGCCGCCCAGGTGGATGCGGCACTCCGCGCTGAGGGGATCCTGGTGCGCTCGATGGCGGGCAAACCGCTGATCGATGGCTCGCTTCGGGTGAGCCTCGGCACCGTGGAGCAGATGCAACGCTTCTGGCGGGCCTATGCGCAGATCGAAGCGCTGCCGGCCACCGAGCCCTGACGGGCCCCTAGCGCAGCACGTCGATCTGGAGGCCGTTGCCGAGCTTGGCCGGCAGGCTGAGGCTGCGCCCACCCCGCTTCACGGGGGTGCCCGCCATGGCCTTGAGGAAGGGCTCCACGCTGCTGAGGTCGCAGGCCTTGGGCGCGCGGCCGCTCACGTATTGCACCGGGATCACCCGGCGGGGGGCCAACTGGCGCACCACGGCTGCGGCCTCGGCGCCGTCGTACACCTTGGCGCCACCGCCCACCCCGATGATCAGCACATCCGGCTTGCCCAGCAGCACCTGGTCTTCGGCGCTGAGGGGTGCGGCGGTACCCCCCAGGTGGGCAAATTCCAGGCCCCCTTGCCGCCAGCGCCACAGGGTGGACTTGCCGAAGCGGCGGCCGCCAAAGCGGTCGTGGGCCGCGGCGATGCCTTCGATGCGCAGCCCGGCCAGCCGGTAGGAGCCGGGGGCGCTGAGCAGGGTGCCGCTGGCTACGGCAGCCCCCTCATCCAGCAGGCGGCTGCTGGCCAGGATCACATTGGCGCTCACCCGCGGCTCCGCCAGGCCGGCGGCGCAGCCCACGGCCCGGAAGGGGTTGATCAGCACGCTGGCGCCACCGCCCTGGATCAGCAGGGCGCTGTGGCCGTAGCTGGTCACCGTGACACCGGTGTTGGCACGGGCGGGCAGCCCCAAGACCGTGAGGCTGAACGCCAGGCCACCCAGGGCAGCCAGGGAGCGGTTCGCAAGTGCCATGGTGCAGCGGGTCGCCCGAGATGCGCGTGGGCCGAACCCTAGCCGGCAGAAGCGATCAGCTCGCCGCCGCCTGGGTCAGGAAATTGCTGAGCAGTTGATGGCCGTTCTGGGTGAGCACGCTTTCCGGGTGGAACTGCACCCCCTGCAGGTGGGGGTGGTCGCGGTGCCGCAGGCCCATCACCGTGCCGTCCTCCAGCCAGGCGGTCACCTCCAGGCAGTCCGGCAGGCTGTCGCGCTCGGCGATCAGGCTGTGGTAGCGGGTGGCGGTGAGCGGGTTGGGCAGGCCCGCAAACACCCCCTGCCCGGCGTGCAGCACCGGTGAGGTTTTGCCGTGCATCAGCTCCTTGGCCCGCACCACCCGCCCGCCGTACACCTGGGCGATGGATTGATGCCCCAGGCACACCCCCAGGGTGGGCACCGTGGGGCTGAGCTCCCGCAGCACCTCGAGGCACACGCCGGACTGGTCGGGATCGCCGGGGCCCGGTGAGATCAGGATGGCGTCGGGCGCCAGGGCGCGGATCTGCTCCAGGGTGAGGGCGTCGTTGCGCTCCACCCGCAGGTCGGCCGTGATCGGGTGATCGGCCGCCAGCTCCCCGAGGTACTGCACCAGGTTGAAGGTGAAGCTGTCGTAGTTGTCGAGGACGAGGAGCATCAGCCGGCTCACCAGGCCCCCATTCAACCGCTCGGCTGCCTCAAGCGCCGAGACGGGCCAGCAGCGGTGGCAGCAGCAGCAGCGCCGCGATCACGATGGAGCTCAGGGCCGCCACCAGCACCGCCGCGGCGGCGCAGTCCTTGGCGATGCGGGCCAGGGGGTGGAAACGCCGGCCGATGGCCAGATCCACCACCGCTTCGGTGGCGGTGTTGAGCAGCTCCAGCACCAGCACCGCCGCCACCGTGAGCACCAGCACCGCCAGCTGGGCGGTGGGCAGCTGCAGCCATAGCCCCAGGGCGAACACCACCGCCCCCATCACCACATGGATGCGGAAGTTGCGCTGGCTGGCGAAGCCGTAGATCAGGCCCTGGGCCGCGTAGCGGAAGCTGGCGGGCAGATCGCCGGCCACCTGCCAGGCCCCCAGGCGCCGCACCTTGCTGCGCAGCTGCTGCTCCACCCCCTCAGCCATGGCATCGCCCGCGAGGCGCGGCCTGCGCCTCTCGCTGGAGTCGGAGTTGGAGTCCCGGGGGGCGAGCATGCTCAATGGGCGCCAACCGCAACTTTGAGCGCACCTTACCCCGGTTGGGTGGAGGCGAGAAGCTCCTCCTGGCGCGCCAGCATCGCCGCCAGGCTGGCGTCATCGGGGTGATCCCAGCCCAGCAGGTGCAGCAGCCCATGGCTGGCCAGGAACAACACTTCCCGCTGCAGGCTGTGGCCGTGCTCCGCCGCCTGGCGGGCCGCCGTTTCCAGGGAAATCACAATGTCCCCCAGCTCCAGGGGGTCCGCTTCCCCGTCGTCGTTCCAGTCGGGCATGGGCATGGCCGGCGCCTGCTCCAGGCCCTCGTCCTGGGCGGCAAAGGCCAGCACGTCCGTGGGTTCCGGTTTCTGGCGCCAGTCGCCGTTGAGGCTGGCGATCTCCCCATCCCCCACCAGGCTCAGCCCCAGGCTGTAGGCGGGGGCCCGCAGCGCCGGTGGCAACTCCCCAGCCAGTTCCGCCAGCCAGCCACTCAGCAGCTCGTGCCAGGGTTCGGCCCCCTGCAGGGGATCGGCCCAGGGGCCGGCGGCCTGTCGCAGCGGTGGCGGCAGCTCTGGATCCGCCTCAAAGGCCAGGTCCAGGTCGGGCACCATGGCGGCCGTCACAGGCGTCAGCCCCCGGGCAGCTGGGGCCGCCCCAGCCAGGCCACCAGAGTGATGAAGCCGAGGAAGCCCAGGGCCGTGAGGCCGAAGTGGGTGAGGCTCAGCTTGCCTTTGCGCACCATGTTGCGCATCGCCAACTTGGTGAAGCTGGGGTTCTCGTCAGTCATCGCCTGAGCCCCCCGCCACGTCCACGCCCGCATGCAGCAGGCTCTGGATGAAGGGATCCAGGTCGCCGTCCATCACCCCCTGCACGTCGGTGGTTTCGTGCTGGGTGCGCAGGTCTTTCACCATCTGGTACGGGTGGAAGACGTAGTTGCGAATCTGGTTGCCCCAGGCCGCCTCCACGATGTCGCCGCGGATGTCGGCGATCTCGGCGGCCCGCTGCTCCTGGGCGATCACCAGCAGCTTGGCCATCAGCAGGGCCATGGCTTTTTCCTTGTTCTGCAGCTGGGAGCGCTCCTGGGTGCAGCGCACAAACAAGCCGGTGGGGATGTGCAGGATGCGCACGGCCGTCTCCACTTTGTTCACGTTCTGGCCGCCGGCGCCGCCCGACCGTGACGTGGTGATCTCCAGGTCCTTGTCGGGGATGTCAAGCTTCACCTCCTCCTCGATCTTCGGCATCACCTCCACGCCGGCGAAGCTGGTTTGGCGCTTGTCGTTGGCGTTGAACGGGGAGATGCGCACCAGCCGGTGGGTGCCCTTCTCATTGCGGAGATAGCCGTAGGCGTAGCGGCCTTCGATCTCGATCGTGCAGCTCTTGATGCCCGCCTCTTCCCCTTCGCTGAGTTCGTCCACGGTCACCTTCATGCTGTGGTCTTCGGCCCAGCGCGTGTACATGCGCATCAGCATCAGGGCCCAGTCCTGGGCGTCGGTGCCGCCGGCACCGGCATTGATGCTGATCACGGCGCCCTCCTTGTCGTAGGGGCCGCTGAGCAAACGCTCCAGCTCCCAGCGATCCAGATCGCCCCGCAGCTGCTGCAGGGCGGCGTTGGATTCCGCCAGCAGCTCCTCGTCGGGCTCGAGCCCGTAGATCTCAACGGTGGCCTCCGCATCGGCTACGGCCCCCTGCCAACGGGCCAGCTGCTCCAGCTGGGCCTTCACTTCATCCAGTTGGCGCATCTTGGCCTGGGCCTGCTTCTGGTCGTCCCAGAAGTCCGGCTGGGAGGCCAGTTGCTCGAGATCCTGTTGCCGCGCCTTCAGTGCAGGAACGTCAAAGACAGTCCTGGGCATTGCCCAGGCGGTCAGTGAGCTCGGAGAGGTCGCGCTTGAAGTCGGTGAGATCGAGCACCGCGTGCAGGTGGGGATCAGTGGCCTGACCGTACTCAACGGACGGCGCCGGCGAGGGCCCGCCGCCAAGCGGCGCAGGCACTCTCCTTAGGATTCGGGCCGATTGAGGCTCGGACATGGCGGCGACCGTGGAGATCTACACCTGGCGGGCCTGCCCGTTCTGCATCCGCGCCAAGGGGCTGCTCGACCGCAAGGGCGTGGCCTACAGCGAGTTCGCCATCGATGGCGATGAGGCCGCCCGCGATGCCATGGCCGCCAAGAGCGGTGGCCGCCGCAGCGTGCCCCAGGTGTTCATCAACGGTCAGCACGTGGGTGGCTGTGACGACCTGCACGCCCTTGAGCGCAGCGGCCAGCTGGATGCGCTGCTGGGGGCCTGACCTTGACCCTCCCTGACGCCGGTCGCGAACCGCAGTTGTTCGTGATCGATCCGATCGATCGCCTGCGCCCCACCAAGGATTCCAGCGTCGCCCTAATGCAGGCCGCCCAGCGGGCCGGCCAGCAGGTGTGGGTGTGCACCCCGGCCCAGCTGGCGGTGCGGGGTGGCACGGCGGAGGTGCAGGCCCAGCCGGTGCGCCTGGCGGCGATCCGCCCCACCGCCAGCGGTTGGGACCTGCCGGAGCCCTGGTTTGAAGCGGGCGAGGCCCGCTGGATGCCTCTGGCCTCCTTCCCGCGGCTGTGGATGCGGAAGGACCCACCGGTGGATGAGGCCTATCTGTATGCCACGCACCTGCTGGAGCTGGCGGAGCGCCAGGGGGTGCGGGTGCTCAACCGCCCCGCCTCCCTGAGGGCCTGGAACGAGAAGCTCAGCGCCCTGCGCTGGAGCCACCTGATGGCCCCCACCCTGGTGGCCACCCAGGTGGAGGCCCTGGCGGCCTTCGCCGCCGACCACGGGGAGGTGGTGCTCAAGCCCCTGGGGGGGCGCGCCGGCCAGGGGGTGGTGTTCGCCTCGTCGGCCACACCGGGGTTGCGGGCCCTGCTGGAGCTGGTCACGGCCATGCAGACCCTGCCGGTGATGGTGCAGGCCTTCCTGCCGGGGGTGAGCCGCGGCGACAAGCGCATCCTGCTGGTGGATGGGGAGCCCCTGGGGGCGGTGAATCGGGTGCCCAGTGGCGGCGAATTCCGCAGCAACCTGGCGGTGGGCGGCCAGCCGGAGGCCACCGAGCTCAGCGACGCCGAGCGGGCCATCTGCGCGGCCCTGGCGCCGGCCCTGCAGGCGGAGGGCCTGTTCTTTGTGGGCATCGACGTGATCGATGGCCGCCTCAGCGAGATCAACGTCACCAGCCCCACCGGCATCCGCGAGGTGGAGCGCCTGGGGGGCATCCCCCTGGCGGATCAGCTGATGGAGCGGCTGTTGGCGGCCTGAGGGCTTGGCCCGGTGAGCTGCTGCTGCAGCACCCCCAGCTTGAGGGCCACCTCCGCCAGCTCCCGCTCCACCGCCGAGCCCCGCACCAGGCCGGCGCCGGCGGTGAGCTCCAGGCGGCGCCCCTGCAGGCTGCCGCTGCGGATGGCTACGCGCAGTTCCGTGTCGCCCTCGCTGTCGATCCAGCCGATCGGGGCGGCGTAGTAACCCCGCTCGAAGGGCTCCAGGCTGCGCAGGGCGGCCATGGCGGGGCGGCGCGGCAGCCCAGCCACCGCCGGGGTGGGGTGCAGGGCCGCCGCCAGGGCCAGGGGTTGCTGATCCCCCAGGGGGGCGGTGATGGGGGTGTGGAGATGCACCAGTTGCCCGTGGCGGGCCAGGCGGGGATGGCGGGGCCGGCGGGGGTTGAGGCCGCTCTGCTGCAGCACCGCCGTGATCGCTTCCACCACCAGCTCGTGTTCGCGGCGGTCTTTGTCCGATTGCATCAGCTGGGGGGCGTTTGGGCCCACCGGGGCGGTGCCCGCCAGGGCGTCGCTGCGCAGCTGCCCCTGGCGCACCGTGAGCAGGCGCTCCGGTGAGGCCCCCAACAGGGCCGGACCCTCGGCGCGCTGCCACAGGAAGCGGCAGCTGCCCGGTTGCCGTTGGCGCAGCTGCGCCAGCAGCTGCAGGGGATCCAGCGGATGGGCCAGCAGCAGCTGTTGCCGCACCGCCAGCACCAGCTTGCGCAGGTCGCCCGCCTCCACCAGCTCCAGGCCCCGCTCCACCACGGAGCGGTAGCCCTGCTGCCAGCTGGAGCCCTCCAGGATGGCCGGACCCGGCGCATCCCCCTGGCCGGCGTTGGGGTCCGCCGGCAGCTGCGCCAACCGCGCCGCCTGCTCCCACAGCTCTTCCGCCAGGCTGCGGGCGCTCACGTCGCCCCCCAGGGTGCGCTGCAGCCGCAGCCAGCAGTGGCGGCCCTGGCGGCTCAATTGCCAGCGGGGCAGCACCGCCTGCACCCCCGGAACCCCATCCCCCTCCTGCAGGGGGCTGTCGAAGAAGGAGAAGGCCAGCAGCACCCGGGGCCGCGCCAGGGGCGGGCAGGCCTGCGGCGCCGCCAGGCGGCCCAGGCTCACGGCGCTGAAGCGCTGGGCCAGCTCAAACCGGCGGGGGCCGCTCAGCTCCAGGCTGTTGCAGCGGCCGCTGGCCGCCAGGCAGAGGCCCGGGGCGCTATCCCACAGGAAGCGGAACCGGTCCCCCTGGTCCAGCTGGCTCAGCAGGGCCAGGGGGTCGCGGCCCGCCAGGGGCAGGGCCAGGCTCAGCACCCCATCACCCTCCAGCTGGCGGGCACCCTCGCCCGCCGCCGCCAGCAGATCGCTGAAGCTGGTTGTGACGCTGGAGGGGGCCTGCACCCGGAGCGGGCTGTAGCGGCTGCTCAAATGTATGGGTCCCGCCTTGCCGCCCGATGGCGCTGCCCGCGTCCGAGCCCCAGGTCGTCGCAAGCCTTCATGCCGATGGGGCCGCCCGCCGGCGCCTGTGGAAGGCGGCGATCAAATGGCCGATGTATGCGGTGGCGGTGATGCCGGTGCTGCTGGCGGCCGGCTGGCGCTGGGGCCGCGGGGAGTTGGTGCGGTTGGATCAGCTGCTGCTGTTTTTGGTGGCGGCGGTGCTGCTGCTGGCCTGGGAAAACCTGGCCAACGACGTGTTTGATGCCGATACGGGGGTGGATGCCCAGGGCAAACCCCATTCGCTGGTGAACCTCACGGGCCGCCGCGATCGGGTGGCCTGGCTGGCCAATGGCGCCCTGCTGCTGGGGTTGGCGCTGATGGCCCTGGTGGCCCTGCGCAGCAGCGGCGCCGTGCTGGCCCTGGTGCTGGCCTGCTGCGGGATCGGCTACGCCTACCAGGGGCCGCCCCTGCGGTTGGGCTATCGCGGCCTGGGGGAGCCGCTGTGCTGGCTGGCCTTTGGCCCCTTGGCCACGGCGGCGGGGCTGCTGGCCCTGGCACCCGCCGCTGAGGCGGCAGCGGTGCCCTGGCGGGCGGCGCTGGAGCTCGGGGGTGGGCCGGCCCTGGCCACCACCCTGGTGCTGTTCTGCTCCCATTTCCACCAGGTGGAGGAGGACGCCGCCCACGGCAAACGCTCGCCCGTGGTGCGCCTGGGCACGGCCCGCGCCGCTGCCCTGGTGCCCTGGTTTGTGGCGGGTGCCCTGGCCTTTGAGTGGGCCCCCGTGCTGGCGGGCCACTGGCCGCTCACGGCCCTGCTGGGGGCGGCGGGGCTGCCGCCGGCCCAGCGGCTGATCCGGCTGCTGCGGGAGCACCACCACCAGCCCGAGCGCATCGTGGGCAGCAAGTTTCTGGCCCTGCGTTTCCAGGCCCTCAATGGCCTGGGGTTGGCGCTGGGCCTGGCGTTGGGGGCCTGGTTGGGCTGATGCCCCAGGCCGGCCCGCTGCAGTTGTGCTGGCGCCCCTATCGCTTTGCGCTGCCGCAGCCGCTGGTCACCAGCCAGGGGGCCTGGGGCGAGCGCTGCGGCTGGTTGCTGCAGCTGCGGGGGCCGGAGGGTGCCCTGGGCTGGGGGGAGGCGGCGGCGCCGCCGGGGCAGGGGGCTGCGCTGGAGCAGGCCCTGGGGCAGTTGCCGGCCCATCTGGAGCGCCCCGCCCTGGAGCGGCTGCTGCCCGCCCTGCCGGCGCCCCTGGCCTGTGCCGTGGGCCTGGCCCTGGCGGAGTGCGATGGCCTGGGATCGGCCGCCAGCGGCGGCTGGAAAGCGGCGCCCCCCTCCGCCGTCCTGTTGCCGGCCGGGGCCGCGGCGCTTGAGGCCCTGCAACCGCTGCTGGCGGCGCCCGGGCCCCTGACGTTGAAGTGGAAGGTGGCGGCCTGCGGGGATGCGGAGGAGCGGCGGCTGCTGGAGCAGCTGTTGGCCCTGTTGCCCGCCGATGCCCGCCTGCGCCTGGATGCCAACGGCGGCTGGGATCGCGCCACCGCCGGCGCCTGGGCCGATCGGCTGCGGGCTGAGCCCCGCTTGGCATGGCTGGAGCAGCCGTTGCCCCCGAGCGATTGGGCGGGGTTGGAGGCCCTGGCGGCACGGGTGCCGGTGGCCCTGGATGAGTCCCTGCGCCACAGCCCGCCGCCGCCGCTGCAGCGCTGGGGCGGTTGGCAGGTGCGGCGCCCCCTGCTGGAGGGCGACCCGCGGCCGCTGCTGGCGGCCCTGGCGACGGGCACCCCGCGGTTGATGCTGAGCACCGCCTTTGAGACCGGTATCGGCCGGCGGTTGGTGGAGCACCTGGCGGCCCTCCAGGCCGCAGGCCCCACCCCCACCGCCCCGGGGCTGGCCCCCGGTTGGCGGCCCCCCGGGCCCCTGTTTGCATTGGATCCTTGGCGGGTGTGGGGGGCTGCCGCATGAGCACCACCCGGCCCCAGGTGCTGCTGGCGGCGGGCGACCGCGAAGCGGTGGCGGCCCAGCTGCTGCAGCTCTGGGGGCAGGGGGGCACCGCCGCCATCGCGGTGCCGGAGGAGCAGGGGGCGCTGCGGGCGGCGTTGCCTGCGCGGGTGGATCCGGATTGGGGGCCGGCGGTGGTGCTGGGCAGCGGCGGCAGCCTCGGGGCCCGCCATTGGTGCCTGCAGCCCCTGGCCCATCTGCAGGCGGCGGCGGCGGCCACGGCCGCTTGGCTGTGGCAGCAGGGCCTGGATCCGGCGGCCAGCGAACTGTTCAACCCCCTGCCGCTGCAGCATGTGAGCGGCCTGATGCCCCTGGTGCGCGCCCAGGCCTGGGGGGTACCCCTGCACTGGCTCTCGCCCCAGCTGATGCGCGACCCCGCCCAGTTGCTGCAGCAGGCCCCGCCCCGCCCGGGCACCCAGCCGTTGCTCTCCCTGGTGCCCACCCAGCTGCAGCGCCTGTTGGAGCAGTCCGAGGGGGTGGCCTGGCTGCGGGGGTTTGCCCTGATCTGGGTGGGGGGCTCCGCCCTGCCGCAGGCCGTGGCGGAGCGCTGCCGCCGTGAGGGGATTCGGCTGGCCCCCTGCTACGGCAGCACCGAAACGGCGGCCCTGGTGGCGGCCTTGCCGCCGGATCGTTTCCTGGCGGGGGAAGCGGGCTGCGGCGAAGCCCTGCCCCATGCCCGGCTGCGGCTGCAGCCCGGCAGCGATGCCCTGGAGATTCAGGCCCCCAGTCTGGCCCTGGGCACCCTGGAGGCGGGGCGCCTGGTGCCGCTGCCGCTGCAGGCGGGTTGGTGGTGCAGCGGCGACCGGGCCGCCCTCGGCCCGGGTGGTCTCACCCTGCTGGGGCGGCTGGATGGGGCCATGCAGAGCGGCGGTGAAACCGTGTTCCCCGAGCAGGTGGAGCAGCGGCTGCTAGCCCTGGCGGCGGCGGCGCAATTGCCGCTGGCGGAGCTGCTGCTCTTGCCCCAGGCCGATGCCCTCTGGGGGGCGCGGCTGGTAGCCCTGGTGCGGCCCAGGGCCGGCGCGGACGCCACGGCCCTGATCACGGCGTTATCGGCGTTAGCCCAAGCGCTCCCGGCCAGCCAGCGGCCCCTGCATTGGCACCCTTGCCCTCCGCTGGAGCGCACAGCCGCCGGCAAATGGGAGCGCCAGCGCTGGCGGGCCTGGCTGCAGCCCTAGAGGGGCTGGATGCCGCCCTGCAGGGCCGAGGCCTCGAGCCAGCGCTGGATGGGCTCCGGCAGGCTGCAGCGTTGGCGCGAGCGGCTGTCGATGGCCAGGTGGCGGGTGAGCCCCTCAGCCACCGGTTCGCCGGCGCTGCGGAAGCGATACCGCAGCTCGAAGCAGCCCGGATCGATGCGCAGGGGTTCGAGGGCAATGGCCAGCGGGTCCCCGCACACCAGCGGCCGGCGGAAATCGGCGCTGCAGTGCACGATCGGCAGGGCGACGGCGGGGGGCTCCTCCGTGCCGGTGGGGAAGAGGGCCGCTGCGGCGATGCCGTAGCGCTCGAGGCTCTCCTCGTAGGCCTCATGGCACCAGCTCAGCAGCCGTGCAAAGTGCACCACGCCGGCGGCATCGGTGTCGCCGAAGCGCACCGTGCGGCAGAGCAGCAGCCAGGTGTTGGGATCAGCCAGGGGGCTTGCTCAGCGGTCCACCGACCCCATGATCACGTCGATCGAGCCGAGGATCGCCATGATGTCGGCCACCTTGGCCCCCTTGAGGATGTGGGGCAGGATCTGCAGGTTGGTGAAGTCGGCGGCGCGGATCTTGAAACGCCAGGGGGTGACGTCGTCATTGCCCTGGATGAACACGCCGATCTCGCCCTTGCCGGATTCCAGGCGGGTGTAGAGCTCGCCGGAGGGGATCTTGAAGGTGGGGGCCACCTTCTTGGCCACGATCTGGTAATCGAAGCCGGCGAAGGGGCTGCCCTTGCCCTCGGCCATGCGGCGGGCCTCCAGGTTTTCGGTGGGGCCGCCGGGGATCATCTGGCAGGCCTGGCGCAGGATCTTGAGGGATTCCCGCATCTCCTGGATGCGCACGCGATAGCGGGCGTAGCAGTCGCCCTCCTTCTCCCAGGCCACATCCCAGTCGAAGTCGTCGTAGCACTCGTAGTGATCCACTTTGCGGAGGTCCCACGGCACGCCGGAGGCCCGCAACATCGGGCCGGAGAGGCTCCAGTTGATGGCCTGCTCACGGCCGATGGTGCCCAGCCCCTCGATCCGCTTGCGGAAGATCGGGTTGTTGGTGATCAGCTTTTCGTATTCGTCGATCTTGGGGCCGAACCAGTCGCAGAAGTCGAGGCACTTCTCCAGCCAGCCGTAGGGCAGATCGGCGGCCACGCCACCGATGCGGAAGTAGTTGTTGTTGATCAGCCGTTGGCCTGTGGCGGCTTCCCACAGGTCGTAGATCATCTCCCGCTCGCGGAAGATGTAGAAGAACGGCGTCTGGGCGCCCACGTCAGCCAGGAAGGGGCCCAGCCACAGCAGGTGGTTGGCGATGCGGTTGAGCTCCAGCATCAGCACCCGGATGTAGCTGGCGCGCTTGGGCACCGGCACATCCGCCAGCCGCTCCGGGGCGTTCACCACGATCGCCTCGTAGAACATGCCGGCCGCGTAATCCATGCGGCTCACGTAGGGCACGAACATCACGTTCGTGCGGTTCTCGGCGATCTTCTCCATGCCGCGGTGGAGGTAGCCGATCACCGGCTCGCAATCCACCACGTCTTCACCGTCGAGGGTCACCACCAGCCGCAGCACCCCGTGCATCGAGGGGTGATGGGGCCCGAAGTTGACCACCATCGGCTCCGTGCGCGTCTCCAGCTGCGTCATGGGGCCGAGGGGTGGGGTGGGCTCGCTGGCGGGATCTTAGGAAGGAAGCACGGCCGTTTCTGGCGCTGCGCTTGCCCGCTTCCCCCGATGCCTTTGCCCACCTGCCGGTGTTGGCCGAGCCGGTGCTGGCGGGTTTTGCAGAGCTCAGCCCCCTTCTGGCCCAGCACGGCGGGGGGGTGCTGATCGATTGCACCCTCGGCGGCGGCGGCCACAGCGCCCTGCTGCTGGAGGCCCACCCGGCCCTGCGGTTGATCGGCCTCGACCAGGACCCCACTGCCCGCGCCGCCGCCGCCGAGCGGCTGGCCCGCTTCGGCGATCGGGTGTCGATTGTGGCCACCAACTTCGCCGACTTCACCCCCGCCGAGCCGGCGGTGGCGGTGCTGGCGGACCTGGGGGTGAGCAGCCCCCAGCTGGATGTGGCCGAGCGGGGCTTCAGCTTCCGCCATGACGGCCCCCTGGACATGCGCATGAACCCCCAGGCGGGGGCCACGGCGGCCGAGCTGCTGGAGCGGCTGGAGGAGGGGGAACTGGCGGATCTGATCTACGCCTATGGCGAGGAGCGGCTGTCGCGCCGCATCGCCCGGCGCATCAAGCAGCACTTGCACGAGCAGGGCCCGTTCCGCGGCACCGCCGAGCTGGCCTATGCCATCGCCGGCTGCTACCCCCCCAAGGTGCGCCATGGGCGCATTCATCCCGCCACCCGCAGCTTCCAGGCCCTGCGCATCGCGGTGAACGATGAGCTGGGGGTGCTGGATCGGCTGTTGGCCGCCGCCCCCGATTGGCTGCTCAGCGGCGGCCTGTTCGGGGTGATCAGCTTCCACTCCCTGGAGGATCGGCGCGTCAAAACTGCCTTCGTCAGCGACGACCGCCTGCAGCGGGTCACCCGCAAACCGGAAACGGCCACGGAGGCGGAGCAAATCTCCAACCCCCGCAGCCGTTCCGCGAAGTGGCGCCTGGCGCGCCGGCGCTAGGGCCGGCTCAGGCCTTGAGGATGCCGGTGTGGTCCTGGCTGCCGAACAGCTGGCGGTAGGCCGCCGTGCTGGTGCAGATCACCACCGGCAGCACCACGATCAGGCCGCCGTAGCTGAACAGGGCCGCCACCGCGTGCACCACCCCCTCCACGATGGCCAGCCACAGCACCACCCACCAGCTGGGGTTCACGCCGCTCACGCCCGCCTGGATGGTTTCCAGGGGCCGCTTCACGCCGAAGAGGGAGAGCTGCAGCAGGAACTTCTGGCTCACCAGCAGCCAGATGTAGAACACGCCGAACACCACCGCCGGCAGGGCGGCGAGGGCGGCGTTCACCTGCCCCAGGGCGTTGCCGATCAGGCTCGCCACCACGCCCACCGCGCCGATCAGGATCGCCAGCAGGATCACCGAACCCAGCAGGCGGCCGGATGCCGCCCGATCCCAGCGGGTGAACTGGGCGAAGGAGGGTTTCTGGCCGTCGAGGCTGATCCAGGCGGCGCGGGTGAGGCCCACGGCCCCCCAGAGGGCCACGATCACGTACCCCACCAGGCCCACCACCAGGCCGATGCCGGCGGCAACCGGGTGCACGAAGGCGGGCTCCGGGCTGTTGAGCCGCACCACCCCACCCGCCAGCAGGGCGGCGAAGGGGGCGCTCACCACCAGCACCAGCACCTCAAACAGCAGGAAGGGCCAGGGGGCACGGCAGAAGGCCTGCCAGCCCTCCTCGATGGCCCGCAGCACCTGCAGTTTGTTGGTGCCTGGGGTCGGGAGTCCCATGGTCAAACAGCAATTGCCCGGAAGCTAGCGATGGCCTGAGGTGCTGCCCAGGAATTGTTGTGCTTGTGACCATCAGCCCTCCCCCTGGCCACCCCGGCGCAGGGCGGCCACGGCGGCGGCCACCGCCTGGCCCGCCGCCGCAATCTCCGCCGCGGTGGTGTGGCGCCCGAGGCCGAAGCGCAGGGAGGCGGCCGCCCGCTGGCGGCTGAGCCCCAGGGCCCGCAGCACGTGGGAGGGTTCGCCAGCGCTGCAGGCCGAGCCGCTGCTCACCGCCAGCTCCCCCCGCAGCTGCCGCAGCAGGGCGCTGCCCTCCACCCCGTCGATGCTCACGTTGAGGTTGTGGGCCAGCCGTGGTGCGACGGCGCCGTTGCGGTGCACCCCCCCCAGGGCCTCGAGTTGCTGCCAGAGCTGATCCCGCAGCCCCCCCAGCCGCTCGGCCCGCTGCCGTTGATCCGCCACGGCCAGCTCCAGGGCCTTCGCCAGCCCCACGATCAGGGGCACCGGTAAGGTGCCCCCCCGCACCCCCTGCTCCTGGCCGCCGCCGTGCAGCTGGGGGGCGATCCGTAGCCCCGGCCGCACCAGCAGCAGCCCGATGCCCTTGGGGCCATAGAGCTTGTGGCCACTGCCGCTGAGCAGGTCGATCCCCAGCTCCCCGGGTCGCAGCGGAATGTGGCCGATGGCCTGGGCCCCGTCGCTGTGCAGGCTGATGCCCCGCGGCCGGCAGAGGCGGGCGATCGCCTCCAGGGGCTGCAGCACGCCGATTTCGTTGTGGGCCGCCATCACGCTCACCAGCAGCGTGTCGGGGCGCAGGGCCGCCTCCAGTTGCTCCAGGTCCACCAGGCCGTCGCGTCCCACCGCCAGCTCGGTGAGTTCAAAGCCATGGCGGGCCAGGTACCGCAGCGGATCCAGCACCGCCCGGTGCTCCGTGGCCAGGGTCACCAGGTGGCGGCGCGATCCACCCCGCTCCAGCTCCGCCTCCGCCAGCCCCTTGAGGGCCAGGTTGTTGGCCTCGGTGGCGCCGCTGGTGAACACCACCGCCTCCGGCTCCACCCCCAGGGCGGCGGCGATCCCGTCGCGGGCCGCCTCCACGGCGGCGGCCGCCAGCAGACCCGGGCGATGGCTGCGGCTGGAGGGGTTGGCGAACTGCTCGCTCCACCAGGGCGCCATCGCCTCCACCACCGCCGCATCACAGGGGGTGGTGGCCTGATGGTCGAGCTGGATCGGGGAGGCGGCCATATGCCCCATGCTGGCAAGCGCATTGCACTCGCCGTTCGCCATGGGTTGGCTCAGCCCCGGTCTCCGTGTGCTCGCCCTCGGTGCCATGGCCCTGGGGCCCGTGGCCGGCTGGGCCCAGGCCGGCCCCGATGCCAGCTTCCGCACCTCGGCGGAGCAGCGGCCCGCCGATCTGGTGGTGCTGCGCCGCTGGAGCACCCTGGCCGGCGAGTTTCTGATCGGGGTGCACGATGCCAAGCCCGATCCCCGCGACCCCTCCGCCCGCACGATCGTGCTCTGGCTGGAGTCGCCCACGGGGGTGAAGTTGGCGGTGGACACCCTGCGCTGCAGCCCTGAGGCCCCCATGCGCCTCACCCTTAAGGGCGACAACCTGGAGATCCGCGACCTCAACCCCGGCGGCCCGATCACCGCGGCCAACCGGCTCGACCATCAGATCTGGTGGGTGGCCTGCCATCCCGCCCAGGCCGGCAAGGATCCGGCCCAGCTCGGCGCCGTGGCCCGCCAGCTGGGCTATCCGGGCAACCTGCGGGAGCAGCAGCAAGTCGTGCCGAGACGCCCTCGATAGATTGCGGCCATCACCGCCCTGCGCCTGCGGGCCATGAGCCTCGAACCCGAATCCCAGCCCGCCGCCCCTGATCACGGCCCGGACGACGCCCAGCCGCCGGCGGCCCCCGCAAGGCTGCTGCTGGTGGATGACGAACCGGGCCTGCGCACCGCGGTGCAGGCCTACCTGGAGGACGAAGGCTTCCAGGTGACCACCGCCGTGGATGGTGAAGACGGCTGGGCCAAGGCCCAGGAGCTGTTGCCCGACCTGGTGATCAGCGACGTGATGATGCCGCGGCTGGATGGCTATGGCCTGCTGCGCAAGCTGCGGGCCGATGAGCGCCTCGGCGGCACCCCGGTGATCTTCCTCACCGCCAAGGGCATGACCGCCGACCGCATCGAGGGCTTCCAGGCCGGCTGCGACGACTACATCCCCAAGCCGTTTGACCCCGACGAGCTGGTGGCCCGCGTGCACAACGTGGTGCGCCGCCAGGAACGGCTGCTGCAGGAGGCCGCACGGTTCGCCGATGCCGACATCGGCCAGATGGCCAAGCAGATCACCGAGATCCGCTCCCTGCTGGCCACCGGCGGTGGCGGCAAGAAGCCGGTGACGGCCGTCCAGCACGACTTCACCCCCCGCGAGGCCTCCGTGCTGCAGCTGGTGGCTGAAGGGATGATGAACAAGGAAATCGCCCGGCGGCTGGAAACCTCGATTCGCAACGTCGAGAAGTACGTGAGCCGCCTGTTCACCAAAACCGGCACCGCCAGCCGCACCGAGCTGGTGCGCTACGCCCTCGAGCACGGCCTGGTTGACTGAACCCGGGCTGGCCCCCAGCTCCCCCTCAGGTTGGTTGCCGGCCGCCCTCAACGGCGGCCATGCCTACCGCGATGGGGTCGACCGTGCCTGGCCCAGCGTGGTGGGCTACTACGCCGCGCACTACGGCCATTCCGCGGCGTCGATCTGGCGGCAACGGCTCGCCGCCGGAGAGATCCAGTGCAACGGCCAACGGCTCCGGGCCGATGGGCCCCTCGCAGCCGGCGATCAGCTGGTGTGGCATCGGCCCCCCTGGTGGGAGGCCGCCGTGCCGGCGCTGCACCAGGGCGCGATCGTGTTTGACGACGGCGACCTGCTGGTGCTGGATAAGCCCAGTGGCCTGCCGGTGCTGCCGGCTGGGGGGTTCCTGCGGCACACGCTGCTGGCCCAGCTGGAGGCGCTGGTGGCGGGCGCCCCGCGGCCGGTGCACCGCCTGGGCCGGTTCACCTCCGGGCTGCTGGTGTGTGCCCGCCGGCCCGCCACCCGCGCCTGGCTGAGTGCCCAGCTGCGCGACAGCACCCGGGCGGATGCCGCGGCATCCGCCGGCTCGGCCCCCTGCCGAAAGCTGTACAGGGCCCTCACCACCCCCTTGCCCGACCCCTGGACGCCGGGATCGACGGAGACGGTGGCCTGGCCCATCGGCCGCCGGCCCCATCCGTTGCTGGGGGAGATCTGGTGTGGGCTGAGCCCTGGCCAGGGCGATGGCCTGCCGGCCCACAGCCGCTTCACCCTGCTGCAGCGCCGGCCGGAGTCTTGCCTGGTGGAGGTGGCGATCGCCACGGGCCGGCCCCACCAGATCCGCATCCACGCGGCCTGCCTGGGGGCACCGTTGCTGGGGGACCCCCTCTACGGGTCCGGTGGGGAAGCCCGGCCCGATGCCCTGCCCGGCGCGGGGGGCTATTGGCTGCATGCCCACCGGCTGGAGCTGTTGCGGCCCGATGGCTGCCGCTTCGAGCTGGAGGCGCCGCCGCCTCGGGAGCTGCAGCAGCCGTTGGATCAGCCGCGCTCGAAGGCCAGCAGCCGCGAGAAATAGAAGGGGGCCTTGTTGAGGCTGCGGCGCTTGAGCACAAACCCCTCGGCTTCAGCGGCCTGCACGATCCCCTTCTCCCGCAGGGTGTAGGCGCGGGTGGTTTTGCTCGGCCCCGGGAACAGCTGGCCGATCTTTTTGAGCACCGCCAGCACCGGGGTGTAGGGGGCGAAGCTCACGATCAGGTGCTGCTCCGCCAGGCCGGCCAGATGGCGCACCATCTCTTCGGCGGGCTGCTGCGGGTAGTGGATGAACACATCCAGGCACACCACCGTGTCGTAGCGGCCCTTGAGCCCCTCCAGATCAGAGGCCTGGAACTGGATTGTCCCTGGGGGGATGCCCGCTTCAGCGGCCCGCCGGGCTGCCTCCTGCACCATCGCCTCAGAGAGGTCGGAGGCGGCGATGGAGCCGGCGCCGGCCTGGGCCAGGGGCAGGGTGAGGCTGCCCACGCCACAGCCCGCATCGCAGAAGCTGCGGCCCGCCAGGTTGCCCTGCTCCTGCAGCCAGGCCAGCACGTTGTCCACCGTTTTCTGGTGGCCGATGCGGATGTTGCGCTGCACCCGGTTCACCTCGGTGCTGTCGCTGTAGATGCGGTTCCAGCGGTCGAAGCCGGTGGTTTCGAAGTAGCCCTTCACCTCCTGCTTTTCCGCCTGTTTGTCGGCCTGGGAGGTGGGCAGCAGCTGCTCGGTGGGCATTGAGGCGGGCCGGGCGTTGAACGGTGTGGCGCGGATCCTATTCAGGCCGCCCGGCGCCAGCGCAGGTCGTCGCTGGGGCCGCTCCAGCGCAGGGCCTCCACCAGGGGCAGCCCCAGCAACTGGCTGCGGCAGTCCGCCGCGGCGCCCACCAGCTGGCGCGGCAGCACCGTGGCGGCGGCGATGGCCCGGTCGACGTCGCCGCCCCAACGGGCCAGCCGGCGCACCCCCTCCAGCAGCGGCAGGGTCACCCCCGCCAGGGTGCCGTCCTCCAGCCGGCAGCTGCCGTTCTCCACGATCAGGGCCCGCTGATCCCAGCGGTGCACCCCATCCGCCAGGCCGTAGGGGGCCAGGGCATCGCTCACCAGCACCACCTGATCGGGCGCCAGCCGTTGCAACAACACAGCCATCGATGGGGCCACGTGCACCCCATCGGCGATCAACCCCAGGGCCACATGCCCCCCCAGGGCTGCGGCGGCGATGGGCCCCGGGTTGCGGTGGTGCAGCCCCGGCATCGCATTGAAGGCGTGGGTGAGCATCCCCACCCCCTGGCTGAAGGCGGCGCTGGCCTGCGCTTCATTGGCTTCGCTGTGGCCCAGGCTCACCAGGATCCCCAGGCGGCGCAGTTCGGCGATCACCGCGTCGGCGCCCGGCAACTCCGGGGCCAGGGTCACCAGCGCGATCTCCCCCTCGAAGCCGCCGATGCGCTGCTGCAGCGCCTCCAGGCTTGGGGTGGCCAGGTGCAGGCTCGGGTGCGCCCCCCGCCGGGCGGGCGCCAGGAAGGGCCCCTCCAGGTGGGCCCCCAGCAGCTGGGAGCGCCCCGGGCGGTGCGCCGCGCGGGCCTGCCGCAGCACCGCCAGGGCCTGGCGCAGCTCCGGGATGCCGCAGGTCACCAGGGTGGGGGCGATGGCCTCCACCCCATCGCGCCAGAGCAGCTCCAGCAGTTCCAGCAGTCTGGGAAGGTCGCCCTCCTGCAGCTCAGGGAAGGCCAGCCCCAGCCCGCCGTTGATCTGCAGATCCACGCCCCCCGGGCTGAGCCAGTCGCCGCCCCAGTCGTCGCCGGCGGCGGCCGTGCCGGCGCTCAGGGGCTCCAGGCCTGCGATTTGGTTGTCGCCATCCAGCGTGATCCGCCACAGCCCGGGGCAGGCGGGCAGTCGAACGTTGGTGAGCCAGCGCATCGGAGCGGAGTGGCTGGCCCCGGGGCCAGAACGGGAGACAATGACAGTCTTGCCGCGCTGGGCCCCGTTGGACGCCTCCCCCGCTGATCAGACCCCGCGGGTGGCGGTGGTGATGGGCAGCGATTCCGATCTGCCCACCATGCAGCCGGCGGTGGAACTGCTGCAGCGCTTCGGGGTGGCCACGGAGGTGCGGGTGCTCTCCGCCCACCGCACCCCCCGGGAGATGGTGGCCTTCGCCGAGGCCGCCGCCGGCCGTGGCTTCAAGGTGATCATTGCCGGCGCCGGCGGCGCCGCCCACCTGCCGGGGATGGTGGCCTCCCTCACCACCCTGCCCGTGATCGGGGTGCCGGTGCAGACCCGCGCCCTCTCCGGGGTGGATTCGCTGCATTCGATCGTGCAGATGCCCGCTGGCATCCCGGTGGCCACGGTGGCCATCGGCAATGGAGCCAATGCGGGCCTGCTGGCGGCCCAGATCCTCGCCACCGCCGACGCCGCGTTGGCTGAGCGGTTGGTGGCTTATCGCCGCGAGCTCCACGATCAGGTGGTGGCGAAGGACGGGCGCTTGCTGGAGCTGGGCAGCGCCGCTTATCTGGCCCAGATGTAGGCACTGCTCAGCAGGGATCCCGATGCTTGAGCGCCTGGTCTTGCCCCTGTGGCTGCGGCTGAGCCTGGCGTTGCCGCTGCTCACCCTCAACCTCTGGGTGCTGCGCCAGCTGCTGCTGCCCCTGGCGCCCTTCCCGGCCCTGTTTGTGGCGGCGGCCCTGATCGCCTTTCTGCTGGACCTGCCCACCCGCTGGCTGGTGCGGCGGGGGTTGCCGCGGCAGCTGGCGGTGTTGGGGGTGGTGGGGCTGGGGCTGGCGCTGCTGGTGCTCGCGGCCCTGTGGCTGCTGCCGCGGTTGGTGGAGCAGCTGGGGGAGCTGATCACCGCCTTGCCGGGCTGGCTGGCGGAGGGGGAGCAGTGGCTGGATCGGCTCGAAACCTGGGCCGCCGACCGCCGCCTGCCCACGGAATTCACCGACCTCAGCAGCACCCTGTTCGCCCGGGCCAGCCAGCTGGCCAGCCAGCTCAGCCAGCGGCTGCTCGGGATCCTCGGGGCCACGGTGGGGATCACCGTGAACACCGTGATCGTGGCTGTGCTGGCGGTGTTCCTGCTGCTGGGCGGTGAGGGCATCGTGGCCGGCCTGGCCCGCTGGCTGCCCGAGGGGGTGCGCGAGCTGGTGGTGGGCACCCTGGGGCGCACGTTCCGGGGCTACTTCGCCGGCCAGGTGCTGCTGGCCCTGATCCTCAGCGGCTTGCAGATCCTGGTGTTCACGCTGCTGGGCATTCCCTACGGCGTGCTGTTCGCCGTGGCCATCGGCTTCACCACCCTGGTGCCCTACGCCAGTGCCCTCACCATCGTGCTGGTGAGCCTGCTGCTGGCCCTGGAGGATCCGCGCACCGGCCTGGAGGTGCTGGCGGCGGCCATCAGCGTGGGTCAGGTGGTGGATCAGGGCATTCAGCCCCGCCTGATGGGCAGCATCGTGGGGCTGCAGCCCGCCTGGTTGTTGGTGAGCCTGCCCATCGGCAGCCGTGTGGGCAGCTTGATGGGCTTCGGGGATCTGCTGGGGCTCTTGCTGGCGGTGCCGGTGGCCAGCTGCCTCAAAACCTTTTTCGACGCCTGGGCCCAGCAGCGGGGGCTCAGCCAGCCTGCGGAATGATGCCGGCGCTGCGCAGGTGCTCGAGCACCAGCTCCACGCTCTGCTCGAGGGTCTGGCTGCCGGTATCCACCCGCAGTTCGGGGGCCTCCGGCGCTTCGTAGGGGCTGGAGATGCCGGTGAAGTCCTTGATCTCGCCAGCGCGGGCCTTGGCGTAGAGCCCCTTGGTGTCGCGCTGTTCGCACACGTCCAGGTCGGCGGCGCAGTGGATTTCGATGAAGTCGCCGGCGGCCACCAGGGCCCGGGCCCGGTCGCGGTCGGCCTTGAACGGTGACACGAAGGCGGTGAGCACCACCACGCCGGCGTCGAGGAACAGCTTGCTCACCTCACCGATGCGGCGGATGTTCTCCTCGCGGTCGGCATCGGTGAAGCCCAGGTCCTTGCAGAGGCCATGGCGGATGTTGTCGCCGTCGAGCACGTAGCAGGCCAGGCCTTGCTCAAACAGGGCCGCATTCACGGCGTTGGCCAGGGTGCTCTTGCCGGAGCCGCTGAGGCCGGTGAACCAGAGGATGGCGCTGCGGTGGCCCCGCCGCTGGGCCCGGGCGGCGCGATCCACCGAGGCGTGGTGCCAGGCGATGTTGGTGGAGGCCCCTTGGGTCGTGACGTCGCCGTAGGGGGCGCTGGGGGCGGCCATCGTGGGTGCTGCGGGCTGATGGGCCAAGTATCTCCCGCGGCCCGCGGCCCTCAGCCCCCCGCCTGCTTGGGCTTGTAGCCGGCCTGCTCCAGGGCCTCCAGGGCCGCGGCCACCTGGTCGCCCTGCAGTTCGATCAGGCCGTCCTTGAGGGTGCCGCCGGTGCCGGCGCGGGCCTTCAGGGTTTTCAGCAGGGCCTTGAGTTCCGCCTCCGGGGCCTCCAGGCCGCTGATGGCGGTCACCAGCTTTCCCCCCTTGCCGGCCTTGGTGCGCTGCACCCGCACCCGTTGCTGGGCCTTGGCGGTGGGCTCCGCTGCTGGCCCTGGGTTGCGGGCCAGGCTCTCCGGCCTGCTGAATTCCTGCCAGCCCCCCTTGGCCATGGCCGCTTCTGTCGCTACACCCAGTTGAGCGCAGCCGCGGATCCGCCATCGACCTGCCCCCCCTGCAGATGGAAATGGTGCGGCTGGGGCTGCGGGGGGAACCGGCCCGCGAGCTCTGCCGCCCCCAGCCGCCCGGCGCGCCCCTGGGCCTGGATGCCTCCTTCAGCGGCAGCACCCCCTGCCGCCGCGAGGCCCGTGGCATCCGCATCGATGAGCCCCCCGGCTGGCCCCCCTTGCCCCCTCCGCCCCCCTGAGCGAGGCCCGGGCGCTGGCCCGCTGGCCGCCTTCCTACGCTGGGTCGATTCCGCTTCGGGTTTGGTGACCAGCACGCTCCCCCAGGTTGACCCGGCCGCCCTGGAGCTTGGCGCCCGCCCGAATGGTCTGGGCCGCTACGGCCAGTTCGGCGGCCAGTACGTGCCGGAAACCCTGATCCCCGCCCTGGCGGAGCTGGAGCAGGCCGCTGCAGAGGCCTGGAGGGATCCCGCCTTCACCGACCGGCTCAACCACCTGCTGCGCACCTATGTGGGGCGCCCCAATCCGCTCTATGAGGCGGAGCGGCTCACGGAGCACTACCGCCGCGCCGATGGGGGGCCGCGCATCTGGCTGAAGCGCGAAGACCTCAACCACACCGGCGCCCACAAGATCAACAACGCCCTCGGTCAGGCGCTGCTGGCCCTGCGCATGGGCAAGAAGCGGATCATTGCTGAAACCGGCGCCGGCCAGCACGGCGTGGCCACGGCCACCGTGTGCGCCCGCTTCGGCCTGGAGTGTGTGGTGTACATGGGCGCCGAGGACATGCGCCGCCAGGCCCTCAATGTGTTCCGCATGCGGCTGCTCGGGGCCACGGTGCAGCCGGTGACCGCCGGCACCGCCACCCTCAAGGACGCCACCAGCGAAGCCATCCGCGATTGGGTGACCAACGTGGAGACCACCCACTACATCCTTGGGTCGGTGGCGGGCCCCCATCCCTTCCCGATGCTGGTGCGCGATTTCCATGCCGTGATCGGCGAGGAAACCAAGCGCCAGTGCCAGGAGGCCTTCGGCCGCAACCCCGATGTGCTGGTGGCCTGTGTGGGCGGGGGGTCCAACGCGATGGGCCTGTTCCATCCCTTTGTGCCCGACACCGCCGTGCGGCTGGTGGGGGTGGAGGCCGCCGGCGATGGCGTGGCCACCGGCCGCCATGCCGCCACCATCACCGAGGGCCGGGTGGGGGTGCTCCATGGCGCCATGAGCCTGCTGCTGCAGGACAGCGAGGGCCAGGTGCAGGAGGCCCACTCCATCAGCGCCGGCCTTGATTACCCCGGTGTGGGGCCCGAGCACAGCTACCTCAAGACCATCGGCCGGGCCGAATACGGCGCCGTCACCGATGCGGAAGCCCTCGACGCCCTGCAGCTGCTCTGCCGCCTGGAGGGGATCATCCCCGCCCTGGAGACGGCCCATGCCTTCGCCTGGCTCGACAAGCTTTGCCCCACCCTCGCCCCCGGCACGGAAGTGGTGGTGAACCTCTCCGGCCGCGGCGACAAGGATGTCAACACCGTGGCCGAGCGCCTGGGGGATGGGCTCGGCGGCTGAGCACCGCGCAACGGTGGCGTCAGCCCAGGAGCCGCTCCAGGGTGCGCGCCACCGCCTGCACGGCGGAGCGGGCGGTGGCATAGGCCATCCGCATCGGGCCGATCAGGGCCACCTGCCCCTGGCCATCGGGCCCTGCCCCGTAGCTGGCCTGCACCACGGCGCAGGGCCCCAGGGCGGGATGGGGGTGTTCCGAGCCGATCCACACGCCCCCCAGCCCACCGGCCTGCTCGCTCAGCAGCACCTGGCCGGGCTGCTCCTCCACCAGCTGCAGCAGCGGCCGCAGGCTGTCACTGCGCTGAAACTCCGGCTGCAGCAGCAGACCCCCCAGCCCCATGGTGAGGGCGACCTGGGGGGCGCTGGGCAGGCTCTGCCGGTGGCTGCGTAGCCCCTGGCGCAACACTTCACCGCTGAGCTTCAGCTGGCTGGGCAGGGATGGCCAGCGCAGGTCCCCGCGGCTGAGTTGGTCACAGGCCCAGCGCTCCAGGGCCGGCAGTTCGCCATGGGCGGCCGCCGGCAGCCGCAGGTTGAGGTTGCTGGCGCAGGCCCCCTCCTCCACCAGAAACACCAGCAGCCGCTCGCCGCTGGGCACCAGCCGCAGGGCCTGCAGCCGCGGGTTGCGCCGTTGCGGGCGTGTGATCAGGCTCAGCAGCCCGGTGAGATCCGCCAGGCGCCGGGCCAGCTGCAGCAGCAGATCATCGAGGGCCGCCCACTGCAGGCTCAGCCCCATCAGTTCGCGTTCCAGCTGCCCCACCGCCACCCCCGGTGCCGGCAGCAGGCAGTCCACGTAATGGCGGTAGCCCCGCTGGCTGGGGATGCGCCCGGCGGAGGTGTGGGGTTGGGTCAGCAGGCCCCGCTGTTCCAGGGCCCCCATGGCGGAGCGCACCGTGGCGGGGCTGGCATCCAGCCCGAAGCGCTGCACCAGGGTTTTGCTGCCCACCGGTTCGGTGGTGTCCACGTAGTGGCGCACCGTGGCCTGCAGCACTTCCCGTTGCCGGCGCGGCAGCAGCTGCACAGGGTGCGGTGCGAATCGTGCAGCGATCGTAGGGGCGGCGGCCGGCGCGCAGGCCAGCGCCGCTCAGTACCGCGGCACCCCGGGGTCCACCTCCACACTCCAGGCGTCGATGCCCCCCTGCAGGTTCCACACCTGTTCGTAGCCCTGGGCCTCCATCAGCCAACAGCCGAATTGCCAGCTGCGCACCCCCGCGTGGCAGAGCACCACCACGGGCCGCTCTGGATCCAGCAGGGCCGGCAGCTGGTCGATCCAGCCCTGGGAGCTGCCCAGGGGCAGATGCACCACCGGCTCCGCCAGTCGTGCCAGCTCCAGCTCCATCGGTTCGCGCACATCCACCAGCTGCAGCGGCTCGCCGGCCTCGAGGCGGGCTTTCAGCTCTCGGGCGCTGAGCGGGGATGGGCTGGCCATCGCGGCACCGTAGCCAGGGGCCCGGCCATGCATAAAGATGAAGCCACACCTGTGTGCGAGGCATGAGGGCGCGCCCCTTCCTGGCGGCTGTGCTGGCGGTGGCCGTGGCGTTGCTGACGGCCGCGGCGGCGGGATGGTGGCTGCTGTGGCACCACAGCCCCCTGGCCCTGCAGACCCAGCGGCTGGAGCTACCCCTGGCGGCCCGCTTCGTGCCCCGCACCGCCCCCCTGAGCCTGCATTGGCTGGTGGCCCCGGACCAGCCCGCCGCCTATGCCCGGGCCGTGGCGCGCCCCCGCCAGCGCCGTGAAGCCGCCGCCGCCGCCGACCGCCTGCGGGATGGGGCCTTTGCCGCCGCCGGCCTGGACTACCGCTCGGAGTTGGCCCCCTGGCTGGGGAGCCAGAGCAGCTTCGCCCTGCTCACCCCGCCGGAGGCCAAGCAACCTCCGGGCTGGGTGCTGGCCCTGCGCAGCCGTGACAGCGCCGGCGCCCGCCGCTTCCTGCAGCGCTTCTGGCAGACCCGCAGCCTCGCCGGCACCGACCTGCAGATCAGCAGTTATCGGGGCATGGGCCTGATCAGCGGCCGCGGCGCCCTGCTGGGGCAGACACCCCAGCCCCTGGCCACCGCCCTGATCAACGACGACCTGGTGTTGATCGCCTCGGGCCGCGGCGTGCTGGAGCAGGCGCTGGATGTGTCCCAGATCGATGAGCTCAACCAGGCCGCCAGCCAACCCCTGCAGCGGGCGGTGGCCCGTCTGGGCCAGGGGGTGGCCCTGCTCACCGCCCGCCCCCAGGCCATGGAGCAATGGCTGGGGTTGCCGGCCACCGACAACGGTGCCATTGAACTGGTGGCGGCCCTCAGCCCCGCCGGCGCTGGGGTGAGCGTGGATGCCCTCACCCAACTGCACGATCCCCTGCCGCCCCTGGCGGCGCTTCCCGCCGATCTGCCCCAGCAGCTGCAGACCCCGGCCACCAGCCTGGCCCTGCTGAGCCAGCCCGCCCAGCTGCTGGATGGCGACGGCGCCAGCCCCTGGGCGCGGCTGCTGGCCCCGCTGCTGCAGCGCGCCCTGGCCAGTGCCGCCGGCCCCCTGCCCCAGCTGGTGGCCGCCGCCGATGGGGGCCCCCTGCTCTGGGCTGACCAGCCGGAGGGCTGGTTGCTGGCCACCCGGCCCGATCAGCCCCCCCTGGAGCCATTGCAGGCCGACCTGGAGCAGCAGGGCTTCAGCCTCTCGCCCCTGGAGAGCAAGGGCCTCACCGTGCAGGCCTGGACCCGCCTGCAATCCCGCCCGGTGAAGGGCAACCCCGATCAACTCCAGGCCCAGCTGGCCGGCGCCCGCAGCCAGGAGCGCGGTTGGGCCTGGTGGGGCCAGGGGCTGGCGGTGCTCACCCAGCAGCATGAGGGGCGCCATCTGCCCGAGGCGCGGCTGGATCAGCTGCAGGCGCTGGGGGCCCCCGCCGCGCCGTTGCAGTGGGCCATGGATGGGGCCACGGCCCAGGGGCTGCTGCGCCGCTGGCAGCCCTGGCGCCTGCTCAACACCCTGGCCAGCACGCCGCTCACCCCCAGCGTCGAGGGGGCGGCCCTGAGTCTGGAGCCGGACGGGGCTGACCGCCGGGCCCTGCGGCTGCGGGCGGCCCTGCAGCTGCGCAGCTGAGGGCCGGCCATGACCCGCAAGCGCGAATTGCTGCTGCTGCGCCACGGCATCGCTGAGGAGCGCAGCCCCGACCTCGATGACGGCCAGCGCAGCCTCACCGCCGAGGGGCGCGAGCGCAGCCTGCTGCTGCTGCAGCGCCTGGTGGAGCTTGATCTGGGCTGTGATCTGGTGCTCAGCAGCCCCCTGGTGCGCGCCCGCCAAACCGCCGAGCTGGCGGTGGCGGCTGGCCTGGCCTCCGAGCTGGAGCTGGCCGCCTCCCTGGCCCCGCTGGCGGATCCGCTGCCGCTGCTGGAGCGCTGGCTGGGCCCCCTCTCGCCCCGCTCCGGCTGGCGCCGGCTGGCCCTGGTGGGCCACGAGCCCGACCTCAGCACCCTGGCGGCCCTGTTGATCGGGGTGCCCATGGGCCAGGCCCCCGGGGCCCTGCAGCTCAAGAAGGCCGGCGTGGCCCTGCTGCAGTGGAGCCAGACCCCCCAGGGCCCCCTGCCGGGCTCCGCCCGCCTGGCGCTGCTGCTGCCGCCGCGGCTGCTGCTGGGCCGCCGCAGCCCCGATTCCGCATCCGAGGCCTGATTCGACGCCCCATCCGGTGGCTAGCGCCACCAAAGCGCCGTGGGGCTGGCCTTAGGTTGCCAACACGCGAAACGACAGCAGCACCGTGGGGGAGGCAACAGTGCAACCGGCCGCTCCGGCGTACCGCCCGGGGCTGGAGGGGGTGCCCGCCACCCAGTCCTCCGTATGCGACATCGACGGCCAGCGGGGCCTGCTCACCTACCGCGGCTACAGCGTGGAGGAGCTGGCGGCCCACAGCACCTTCCTGGAGACCGCCTACCTGCTGATCTGGGGGGAGCTGCCCACCGCGGATCAGCTGCGGGAGTTTGAGCACGAGGTGCAGATGCACCGCCGGGTGAGCTTCCGCATCCGGGACATGATGAAGTGCTTCCCCTCCCAGGGGCACCCGATGGATGCGCTGCAGAGCAGCGCCGCCTCCCTGGGGCTGTTCTATTCCCGCCGCGCCCTCGATAACCCCGAATACATCATCTCGGCGGTGGTGCGGCTGATCGCCAAGATCCCCACGATGGTGGCGGCGTTCCAGCTGATCCGCAAAGGCCAGGACCCGATCCAGCCCCGCGACGATCTGCCCTACTCCGCCAATTTCCTCTACATGCTCACGGAGCGGGAGCCGGACCCCCTGGCGGCCCGCATCTTTGATGCCTGCCTGATCCTCCACGCCGAGCACAGCCTCAACGCCAGCACCTTCAGTGCCCGCGTCACCGCCAGCACCCTCACCGACCCCTACGCCGTGGTGGCCTCCGCCGTGGGCACCCTCGCCGGACCCCTGCATGGCGGCGCCAACGAGGACGTGCTGGCCATGCTCGAGGCCATCGGCAGCGCCGACCAGGTGGAGCCCTGGCTGGAGCGGGCCATCGCTGAGAAGCAGAAGATCATGGGCTTCGGCCACCGCGAATACAAGGTGAAGGATCCCCGGGCGGTGATCCTCCAGAAGCTGGCGGAGCAGCTGTTCGACCAGTTCGGCCAAGACCCCCTCTACGACCTGGCCCGCAAGTTGGAGGCGGTGGCGGCGGAGCGCTTGGGCCCCAAGGGCATCTACCCCAACGTCGACTTCTATTCCGGCCTCGTGTACCGCAAGCTCGGCATTCCCGAGGATCTGTTCACGCCGATCTTCGCCATCGCCCGCACCGCCGGCTGGCTGGCCCACTGGAAGGAGCAACTCGGCGCCAACCGCATCTACCGGCCCACGCAGATCTACACCGGCTCACAAGGGCGGCATTGGCAACCGCTGCAGGCCCGATAAGCGCTGCGGCCTCCTAAGTTGCCCCCATCCAACGGCCTGCCATGGTGAGCGCCACTCCTGCTGTTGTGAGCCCGGGGCTGAGTTCAGGTCTCGACCTTGAGGCCAGCTTCACCACGGTGCTGGAGGGCCTGGGGATGTCCCCCGGGGCGGCCCACCTGCTGTGGCTGCCCCTGCCCATGCTGCTGGTGCTGGTGGCCGCGGTGGTGGGCGTGCTGGTGAACGTGTGGCTGGAGCGCAAGATCTCCGCCGCCGTGCAGCAGCGCATCGGCCCCGAATACGCCGGTGCCCTCGGCATCCTGCAGCCCATGGCCGATGGCCTCAAGCTGCTGTTCAAGGAGGACATCATTCCGGCCCGGGCCGATGGCCTGCTGTTCACCCTGGGGCCGGTGCTGGTGCTGGTGCCGGTGATCCTCAGCTGGCTGGTGGTGCCGTTTGGCCAGAACCTGTTGATCAGCAATGTGGGGGTGGGGATCTTTCTGTGGATCTCCCTCAGCAGCATCCAGCCCATCGGCCTGTTGATGGCCGGCTACGCCTCCAACAACAAGTACTCGCTGTTGGGGGGGCTGCGGGCGGCGGCCCAGTCGATCTCCTATGAGATTCCCCTCGCCCTGGCGGTGCTGGCGGTGGTGATGATGAGCAACTCGCTCAGCACCGTCGACATCGTCGACCAGCAGACCGGGGCGGGCATCCTCAGCTGGAACATCTGGCGTCAGCCGGTGGGCTTCGTGATCTTCTGGATCTGCGCCCTGGCGGAATGTGAGCGCCTGCCCTTCGACCTCCCGGAGGCGGAGGAGGAGCTGGTGGCCGGCTACCAGACCGAATACGCCGGCATGAAGTTCGCCCTCTTCTATCTGGGCAGCTACATCAACCTGGTGCTCTCGGCCCTGTTGGTATCGGTGCTGTACCTGGGCGGCTGGGGCTTCCCCCTGCCGGTGGAGTGGATCGTGGGGCTCACCGGCCAGCCCATCGATGCCCCCCTGGTGCAGGTGATCACCGCCACCACCGGCATCGTGATGACCGTGCTGAAGGCCTACTTGCTGGTGTTCTTCGCGATCCTGCTGCGCTGGACCGTGCCCCGGGTGCGCATCGACCAGCTGCTCGACCTGGGCTGGAAGTTTCTGCTTCCCGTGGCCCTGGTCAACCTGCTGGTGACCGCCGGCCTCAAGCTGGCCTTCCCCGCCATCTTCGGCGGCTGACCGTCACCCATCGCCTCCCCCTCCATGTTCGGGTTCCTCAAGAAAGTCGGCGATTACACCCGCGATGCGGTGGGTGCCGCCAATTACCTCACCCAGGGTCTGTCGGTCACCTTCGACCACCTGCGCCGCCGGCCGATCACGGTGCAGTACCCCTACGAGAAGCTGATCCCCTCGGAGCGCTACCGCGGGCGCATCCACTACGAGTTCGACAAGTGCATCGCCTGCGAGGTGTGCGTGCGGGTGTGCCCCATCAATCTGCCGGTGGTGGATTGGGTGATGAACAAGGCCACCAAGAAGAAGGAGCTGCGCAATTACTCCATCGATTTCGGGGTGTGCATTTTCTGCGGCAACTGCGTGGAGTACTGCCCCACCAATTGCCTCTCGATGACCGAGGAATACGAGTTGGCGGCCTTCGATCGCCACAGCCTCAATTACGACAACGTGGCCCTCGGGCGCCTGCCCACGAGTGTCACCAGCGATCCGGCGGTGCTGCCCCTGCGGGAGCTGGCCTATCTGCCCAAGGGGGAGATGGATCCCCACGGTGTCGACCCCAGCCGCCCCCGCGCTGGCCAGCTGCCGGCCCAGGTGCTGGAAACCCTGCCAAAATCCCAACCCGCAGCCGCTGAGTCCGCCACCGGCGAGGAGACCCCCTGATGACCATCGCCTCCTCCACCCAGCTGATCTGCTTCGTGGCCCTCTCGGCCGCGGTGGCCATCGGCGCCCTGGGTGTGGTGCTGCTGCCCAACATCGTCTACTCCGCCTTCCTGCTGGGCGGTGTTTTTCTGTCGGTGGCGGGCCTCTACCTGCTGCTCAACGCCAGCTTTGTGGCGGCCGCCCAAATCCTGGTCTACGTGGGCGCCGTGAACGTGTTGATCCTGTTCGCGATCATGCTCGTGAACAAGCAGGAAAACCTGGCGGCCATCCCAGGCCTGGGGTTGCGCCGTGTGCTCTCCGGCGCCGTTTGTGCCGGCCTGTTCACCCTGCTGCTGCGGGTGGCCTTCACCACCCCCTGGGCCACCCCGGGCCCCACACCCGTGGGGGAGGAAGCCACCCTTCGCATCGGCGAGCACCTGTTCAGCGACTACCTGCTGCCGTTTGAGCTGGCCTCGGTGCTGCTGTTGATGGCCATGATCGGGGCCATCGTCTTGGCCCGCCGCGATGTGTTCAGCGCCGACGTCGCCACCGGTGAACCGGTGGATCAGGGCCTGATTGAAAAGTCCCGCACCCCCCTGCTGCTGGAGAAGACCAACCCATGAGCCTTGAGCTGCCCACCACCGTGCCCCTGCAGGCCTACCTGGCCCTGGCGGCGATCCTGTTTTGCACCGGCGTCTGGGGGCTGATCAACAGCCGCAACGCCGTGCGGGTGCTGATGAGCATTGAGCTGATGCTCAACGCCGTGAACATCAACCTGATGGCCTTCTCCAGCTACATCGATGGCCAGCTGATCCGCGGCCAGGTGTTCGCCATCTTCGTGATCACCGTGGCGGCCGCCGAGGCGGCGGTGGGCCTGGCGATCCTGCTCTCCCTGTATCGGAACCGTGAAACGGTGGACATGGAGCGTTTCAACCTGTTGCGCTGGTAGGCACCCTGGGGGCAGCTTCCTGTCCCCATGCGGCTCGATACCGTCTGGTTGATTCACCGTGCCGCCAGCCAGGCGGCCCTGCGCCAGGCTCGCCGCTGCGCCGAGAGCCTGCGGCAGCAGGGCGTTTCCGTGGCGGTGGCCATGAGCGGCCCCAGCGCCAACCCGTTTCCAGGGCTGCTGGCGGATGAGGGCCAAGCCCCCGATCTGGCGGTGGTGTTGGGGGGTGACGGCACGGTGCTGGGGGCGGCCCGGCACCTGGCGCCCCTGGGGGTGCCCCTGTTGAGCTTCAACGTGGGGGGGCATTTCGGCTTCCTGGCCCAGGAGCGCAAGCTGCTCACCCAGGGGGCCGCCAGCGACGCCGACCCCCTGGCGGATCTCTGGCAGCGCCTGCGGGATGACCGCTTCGCCCTGCAGCGGCGCATGATGCTCGAGGCCCGCATCGATGATGCCGAGGCTGTGCACACGGCCCTCAACGACTTCTACTTCCGGCCCGGCCTGGAGGATGAGGCCCCCACCTGTGTGCTCGAGCTGGAGATCGACGGCGAGGTGGTGGACCAGTACCGCGGCGATGGCCTGATCATCGCCACCGCCACCGGCTCCACCGGCTACTCCATGGCGGCCGGCGGCCCGATCCTGCACCCTGGGGTGGAGGCGATCGTGGTGAATCCGATCTGCGCCATGAGCCTCTCCAGCCGGCCCCTGGTGGTGCCGCCCCGGGCCCAGCTGGCGGTGTGGCCCCTGGGGGAATCCAACCGCAAGGTGCGCCTCTGGAAGGATGGCGCCCACGCCTGCGTGCTGGAGCCTGGCGACCGCTGCCGCGTGGGGCGCTCCCCCCACGCCGCCGTGATGGTGCTGCTGGAGCAGAGCCCCTCCTACTACCGCAGCCTCAGTCGCAAACTGCACTGGGCCGGCAGCCTCACCGCCGCCGAACCCTCCCCCAACTGACCCCACCTGCCATGGCCCTGGAGATCGAACGCCGGTTTCTGGTGTGTGGCGAGGCCTGGCGGCCCCTGGTGCGCTGGAGCCAGACCCTGCAGCAGGGCTACCTGGCGGGCTCCGCCGATGGGCTCACCCTGCGGGTGCGCAGCGATGGCGGCGCTGGCGCCTGGTTGACCCTCAAATATCCGGCCGGTGGCATCGCCCGCCAGGAGTTTGAGTACCCCATCCCACCCGCCGATGCCCAGGCGTTGCTGGAGCGGAGTGCCACCCGCGTGTGCAAGCGGCGCCACGGCCTCGCCCTGCCGGGGGGCGACTGGGTGCTGGATGTGTTCAGCGACGCGAACGCCCCCCTGGTGATCGCCGAAGTGGAGCTGGAGCGGGCTGAGCAGCCGCTGGAGTTGCCCCGTTGGTGCAGCCTGGAGATCACCGCCAACGGTGAATTCAGCAATGCCGCCCTAGCCCAGAGGCCCTTCTCCGCCTGGACCGCCGCGGAGCAGAGGCCCTGGCTGGAGGCGCTGCAGCTCAGCGCTGGGTCTCCTCCTGGGGCAGGCTGCAGCAGTTGAAGCCGTCGCGGCAGATCTTGCCGTGGTCCATGGCCCAGTTGAGCAACGCCACGCGGTTCTTGGCGCCGGTTTTGGTGAACACGTTGCTCACGTGGTTGTCCACCGTGCGCTTGCTGATCATCAGGCGCTCACCGATCTCCTGGTTGGTGAGCCCCTGGGCCACCAGTTCGATGATTTCCAGTTCCCGCTCCGAGAGCTCCATGCGCTGATGGCTGAGGTCTCCCAGGTCGGACATCACTGCCTCTAGGCCTTGTTGCGCACTGTAGGCAGCCCGCCGCCTCGGGGCTTGCCGCCGCCTCGCCGTTGCCCCCTGGTTGATGATGGGCCGATCCGAGTCGGGCGATTTGCGGCTGCAGCAGGCACTGGAGGCGGGATCCTTCGCCATCACCGCCGAGGTGATGCCGCCCCGGGGTGGCGATGCCAGCCGCACCCTGGACCATGCCCGCCTGCTCAAGGGGCTGGTGCATGCGGTGAACGTCACCGACGGCAGCCGCGCCGTGATGCGCATGAGCAGCTTGGCGGTGTGCAAGCTGCTGTTGGAGGCGGGCCTCGAACCGGTGTGGCAGCTGGCCTGCCGCGACCGCAACCGCATCGGCCTGCAGGCGGAGCTGCTGGGGGCCCATGCCCTGGGCATCCGCAACCTGCTCTGCCTCACCGGTGACCCCGTGCGAGCCGGCGATCAGCCGGAGGTGCGGCCGGTGAATGAGCTGGAAGCCGTGCGCCTGCTGCAGCAGGTGAGTGCCTTCAACCGCGGTGAGGATCCGGTGAACGGCCCGCTGGCCGATGGCCCCACGGCACTCTTCGCCGGCGCCGCCGCTGATCCCCAGTCGCCCAGCTGGAGCGGCCTCAAGAGCCGCATCGCCCGCAAGCGCGAGGCCGGTGCCCGCTTTCTGCAGACCCAGATGGTGATGGATGCCGACTGCCTCCAGCGTTTCGTGGAGGAGATTGCGGCTCCCCTGCAGTTGCCGGTGCTGGCGGGGGTGTTTCTGTTGAAGTCGGCCAAGAACGCCGCCTTCATCAACCGGGCGGTGCCCGGCGCCAACATCCCCCAGGCGGTGATCGATCGGCTGGCGGCCGCCAGCGATCCCGCCGATGAGGGCATCACCATCGCCGCCGAGCAGGTGGCCCGCTATGCCGCCGTGGCCCAGGGGGTGCACCTGATGGCGGTGAAAGCCGAGGAGCGGATCCCCCTGATCCTGGAGCGCTCTGGGATCAGCTCGCGTTGCTGATCGCCAGGTCGGTGCCCAGCAATTCGGCCAGGGCCTTCTGCTGGGGGGAGGGGGCGATGTGGTCCTGCCGGCGCACGTCGGTGATCAGCCAGTCGAGGGCCGCTTCCTGGAGGTCGAAGTGGTCGCCGTTGCGGTCAACGCAGTAGCGGCCGAACACCAGCTTCTCCACCAGCCGCACGCCGGGGCCGATGCGCGAGTAGTCGAAGATGATCGAGTTGTCGATCGTGGCCCCTTCGCAGATGTGGCAGCTGGGGCCGATCATCGCCGGGCCAATGATCGTGGCGCCGTCTTCGATGCGGGTCATGCCCCCCACGTAGATGGGGCCCTCCACGTTCACCTTGTCCCAGTTGGCGGCCACGTTCAGGCCGGCGAAGATGCCGGGCCGCACCTCCTTGCCGGGGATCTGCACCTGGCGCACCTGGCCCTGCAGCACGCTGCGGATCGCCTGCCAGTAATCAGGCACCTTGCCGATGTCCACCCATTCGAATTCCATCGGCAGGGCGTAGAAGGCGGCGCCGTCCTCCACCAGCCGCGGGAACAGGTCGGAGCCGATGTCAAAGGGCACGCCGGCGGGCACGTAATCGAGCACCGCGGGCTCGAAGATGTAGATGCCGGTGTTGATCATGTCGCTGGCGGCCTCATCCACCGCCGGCTTCTCCTGGAAGGAGCGCACCCGGCCGTCGTCGTCGGTCACCACCACGCCGTAACTGCTCACCTGCTCGCGGGGCACCCGCTTGGTGATCATGCTGGCCATGGCCCCCTTGGCCTTGTGGCGCCGCACCGCTTCGCTGAGGTCGAGATCGATCAGGGCATCGCCGCAGAGCACCACGAAGGTGTCGTCGAAGAAGCGCTGGAAGGTCTGGATTTTCTTGAGGCCGCCGGCGGAACCCATGGCGTCGCCGATCAGTTCGCCATCTTCGATGCGGCCTTCAAAGCTGTACGCGATCTCGACACCGAAGCGCTGGCCATCGCGGAAGTAGTTCTCGATCTCCTCAGCCAGGTGGGACACATTCACCATGATTTCGGTGAATCCGTGTTCCCTCAGCAACTCCAGCAGAAACTCCATCACGGGTTTCTGCAGGATGGGGATCATCGGTTTGGGGATGGTGTGGGTGATCGGTCGCACCCGCGTCCCCTTCCCGGCCGCCAGGATCATCGCCTTCATCGGCGCTGTCTGCTTTCGGTGAGTGGCGCCACCCTAGGCAATGGCCTCAGGCGGCAACCGGCTCCCGAGACGGCCCCCGAGCTGACCCCAGCTCAGCGGGCAGCGGCAGTTGCACGCTCTCCTGTTCGATCAGCAGCCGCTTGAGTTGCAGCGGGCCGAACAGGCCCCCCTGCTGCTCCAGCTCCACCTTGCCCTGGGAGCACAGGAACAGCAGCGCCCAGAACACTCCCACCCGGTCGCAGTCGAGGTCGGCCGGGGCGGTGGCCGCCCAGGTCTCCACCAGGCCATCGAAGGGCATCCACTCGAGGGCTTCCGGCCGCTGCAGCAGGAACTGGCTCAGGGCGGCGGTGGTTTCGGGGAGCTTTTCGCGGTGGGCCAGGGCCGCCACCTGCTCGATCACCGCCCGATCGCTGAAGCGTTTGCTGCGCTGCCGCTGGCGAACCTTGCCCTCCTCCTGCTCCAGCCGTTCGGCAATCTCCTCCAGCTGCCGGATCAGCTCCCCCAGGGTCACCGGCCGCTGCAGCGGCGGCGGCGCCACCGGCCGCCGCAGCAGGTGCCGCTCCGGGCGCCGCGGCAGCTCCACCCCGGGGCTGATCAACCAGCCCTGGCCCTCGGCGTCGAAGTCGTAGCTGAAGTCCTCCTCCAGGGCCGGCTCGGGCGGGAAGGTCTGGGCCTCCAGCACCTCGGCCTTGAGGCTCACCAGCATCGAGGCGGCCAGAAAGGCCTCACTGGTTTCCGCCAGGTCCTGTTCGTAGCTGCCGCCATGGCCCATGGCCGCCACCAGGCGTGGCACTTCGATGCGCTGCCGCAGCTGGTCGAGGAAGCCGTCCACGACGGCAATCACATCCACGTCCCAGGGGTCGAGCTCACCCCGTTCGGCCGCATCCTGCAGCAGCCGGATGGCCAGTCTGGCGCCAGCTGTGGCCAAGGATCAGCCTGGACTGCCCCCAAGGTACCGGCTTTTAGGCCGCTTCGCTCTGGGCGGAGCTCTGCCCGGCGGCCGGCAGCAGCGACAGCTGGGCATCCACAGTGGCGCGGTAGCGCTCCACGTCCTGCTCCAGCTCGCGGATGCGCACCTGCTGGGCCTCCAGTTCGCCGGGGTTGATCTGGTTTTCCACCCGCCTCACCACGCCGGTCCACACCGCAAACACCCAGGCCGCGGTGGCACCGATGCCCCCCACCAACAGCAGCAGCGCCGCCAGGGGCATGGTGGTGCTCAGGCCGGGCAGAAAACGCACCGTGGTGGTGGCGGTGTTCTCCAGGGTGAACATCACCATCGCCAGGCCGAAACTGAAGATCAGCAGGAAATTCAGCTGCTTCATCGGATGGGGAGCGGCAGGTTTCGGTGCCCGAGGCTACGCAGATCGCCCCGATCCTGCACGCCGTTTCGGCCCTCAGCAGAGCTTCGTTACCCGAGCCCCGGAGCCCGCAGCGGCGCCTGCCGAATCAGGGCGGCGGAGCCGGTGGGGGCATTGAGGGCCTGCACCGCCCGGCTGTCGAGCCCCACCAGCTGCTCCATCGAGGCGCGGTAGGTGTCGGTCATCAGCCGTGGGTACAGCCCGATGCCGATGATCGGCACCAGCAGGCAGCCGATGATGTAGATCTCGCGCGGTTCGGCATCCACCAGGTGGGTGTGGGCCACCAGTTCCGCCTTCTCCTTGCCGTAGAAAATCTCCCGCAGCATCGAGAGCAGGTAGATCGGTGTGAGGATCACGCCGATGGCCGCCAGGCCGGTGATCACCACGCGGAACGGCAGCGTGTAGGCCTCATCGGTGGCGAAGCCCACGAACACCATCAGCTCACTCACGAAGCCGCTCATGCCCGGCAGGGCCAGGGAGGCCAGGGAGCAGACGGTCCAGAGGGCAAACATCTTGCGCATCTTTTGGCCCACGCCGCCCATCTCATCGAGCTGCAGGGTGTGGGTGCGGTCGTAGGTGGCCCCCACCAGGAAGAACAGGGAGGCGCCGATCAGGCCGTGGCTGATCATCTGCAACATGGCTCCGCTGGAGCCCAGGGCGCTGAAGCTGCCGATGCCGATCAGCACGAAGCCCATGTGGCTGATGGAGCTGTAGGCGATCTTGCGTTTGAGGTTGCGCTGGGCGAAGGAGGTGAGGGCGGCGTAGATGATGTTCACCACCCCCAGCACCACCAGCAGCGGTGCGAACACCGCATGGGCGTCCGGGAGGATCTGGCAGTTGAAGCGCAGCAGTGCGTAGCCGCCCATCTTCAGCAGGATCCCGGCCAGCAGCATGTGCACCGGCGCCGTGGCCTCCCCGTGGGCATCCGGCAGCCAGGTGTGGAGCGGCACGATCGGCAGCTTCACGCCGAAGGCGATGAGCAGGCCCGCATAGGCCAGCAGCTGGAACTTCACCGAGAAGCCCTTGGCCATCAGATCGGTGTAATCGAAGCTGGTGTGGCCGCCGTAGAAGGCCATCGCCAGGCCCGCCAGCAGGATGAACAGGGAGCTGCCAGCGGTGTAGAGGATGAATTTGGTGGCGGCGTACTGACGTTTCTTGCCCCCCCAGATCGCCAGCAGCAGATACACCGGCAGCAGCTCCAGTTCCCAGGCCAGGAAGAACAGCAGCATGTCCTGCACGGCGAATACGGCGATCTGGCCGCCATCCATGGCCAGCAGCAGGAAATAAAACAAGCGCGGCTTAAAGCTCACCGGCCAAGCCGCCAGCACCGCCAGGGCGGTGATGAAGCTGGTGAGCAGGATCAGCGGCATCGAGATGCCGTCGGCCCCCACCGACCAGGCCAGCCCCAGGTCGGGCAGCCAGCTCACCTTCTCCACCAGCTGCAGGTTGGGGTTGCTGGGGTCGTAGCCGTTTAGGTAGCCGCCCACGGTGAGCAGGAAGGTGGTCAGCGCCACCCCCAGGGCAAACCAGCGCACCTGCTTGCCCTCGCCCTTGTCCGGCACGAAGGGAATGCAGAGGGCGGCCGCGATCGGGAACAGAATCGAGGCGCTGAGCCAGGGGAAGGCCGTGCCGCTGGCCTGGGCTGTGGCGGTGGCCAGGCTGACGGCGAAATCCAGGGGCACTGATCGGCGCTGGGTGCTGGCCGGAGTGTAGAAATCCTGCTCAGGTCTGCCCGGTTGCCGTGCCGGATGTCACACAGAGCGTTGTGGGTTGGGGTGTTGCGCCGAGGCGCTCACCGCGTGGGCGGACATCGCCTCGGCGCAACACCCCAACCATTTGGAGGGAGGCGGGCATCTGACGGCTAGGGGCCTGTTTGACGCTGGGGCTTAGCCGAGGGCGCCGAAGAGCACCACCAGGGCGATGACGCCGCCGAACACGATCAGGGCATAGAACTGCGCCCGGCCGGTTTCGAAGTATTTGAGGCCTTCGCCGCTGCCGAGGGTCACCAGGCCGGTGAGGTTCACGACGCCGTCGACCACCTTGGAGTCCACCTCCAGCACGGAGCGGGCCAGCTTGCGGCTGCCCTGCACGAACAACTTGTCGTTGATGTCGTCGAGGTACCACTTGTTGGCCAGGAAGGCATTCACCGCCGGGAAACGGCCGGCCACGGCGGCCCCCAGATCCAGGCGCCGCAGGGCGTAGGCCAGCACCGCCACGGTGATGCCCACCAGCGAGATGGTGACCGAAGCGCCGGCCAGGGGCAGGAACTCGCCCCAGCTGAAGTGCTCCGCCACCTCGGCGGCTTCGTGGGGATCCAGCAGGAAGCCGAAGCGGCTGTTCCAGGGCACCCCCAGCAGACCCACCAGCACCGAGGGCACCGCCAGCACCGCCAGGGGCATGGCCATCTGCCAGCCCGATTCATGGGGGTGCTCGGCGTGGCTGTGGCCATGGCCCTCACCGTGCTCCTCACCACCCTTGCCGGCGGCCGCCAGCAGCTGGGCCTGCAGAGCCGTGTCGTTGCCGCGGAACGATCCCTCAAAGGTGAGGAAGTAGAGCCGGAACATGTAGAAGGCGGTCATGCCGGCGGTGAGGAAGCCGGCGGCCCACAGCAACGGGAAGCTGCCGAAGGCCTGGCCCAGGATTTCGTCCTTGCTCCAGAAGCCCGCCAGGGGCGGGATGCCGCTGATGGCCAGGCAGCCGATGAAGAAGGTGGTGCTGGTGACGGGCATCCAGCGCCGCAGGCCCCCCATCAGGCGCATGTCCTGGGCCAGCACCGGTTCGTGCCCCACCACGTCCTCCATGGCGTGGATCACCGAGCCGGAGCCCAGGAACAGCATCGCCTTGAAGAAGGCGTGGGTCACCAGGTGGAACATGCCCGCCACCGGGGCCCCGCAGCCCATGGCCAGCATCATGTAGCCGAGCTGGCTCACGGTGCTGTAGGCCAGGCCCTTTTTGAGGTCCATCTGGGTGAGGGCGATCGACGCCCCCAAAACCAGGGTGATCGTGCCGATCACGGCGATGAACAGCTGCACCTGGGGGAAGGGCACATACACCGGCTGCAGCCGGGCCACCAGGAACACACCCGCCGCCACCATGGTGGCGGCGTGGATCAGGGCGGAGATCGGGGTGGGGCCCTCCATGGCGTCGGGCAGCCACACGTGCAGGGGGAACTGGGCGGATTTCGCCATCGGCCCCATGAACACCAGCAGGCAGAGCAGCACGGCCACGGCGGTGCTGACGCTGCCGCTGGCGATGGCCTCCTGCAGGCGGCTGCCGATCTCCTCGAAGCCGAAGCTGCCCGTGGCCCAGAACAGCCCCAGGATCCCCAGCAGCAGGCCGAAGTCGCCCACCCGGTTCACCACAAAGGCTTTCTGGGCGGCATTAGCCGCGCCATCGCGGTCGTACCAGAAGCCCACGAGCAGGTAGGAGCACATGCCCACCAGCTCCCAGAACACATAGATCTCCAGCAGGTTGGGGCTGATCACCAGGCCCAGCATCGAGCTGCTGAACAGGGCCAGATAGGTGAAGAAGCGCACATAGCCCTTGTCGTGGGCCATGTAGCCGTCGGAGTACACCATCACCAGCAGGGCGATGGTGGTGACCAGGGCCAGCATCACGGCCCCGAGGGCATCCACCCGGAAGCCCATCTCCAGGGTGAAGGTGCCGGCGCTGGCCCAGTTGAACAGCACCTCGGTGGCGCCGGCCCCCGCCAGCTGCTGGGCCAGCACGGCGTAGCTCAGCACCGCCGCCGCCCCCACGCAGCTGATCAGCAGCAGCGCCACGGGCTTGCGCAGCCGGTTGATGGTGCGGTTGAAACTGATCAGCCCCAGGCCCACTAGGCAGGCCCCCGCCAGGGGCAACACCGGGATCAGCCAGGCGAGTTCGGCGGGCGAGGGCATCCGGCGCTGGGGCAATCGGCTCGAGTGTAGGCAGGCCTTTGCTGGGTTTCCGCCGCTGTGTGGGGGGCTGCGGATCAGCCCAGCCAGTGGGCCAGGGCCGTGCGGGAGAAGGCGGTGGCGCCGGCGCCGATGAAGCGGTGGGCCCACCAGAACACCCCCACGGCGATGGCGATCCCCAGTTGGGCCGGCCGCAGAAATTCCGCCAGCACCAGCGGCTGCCGCCCATCCAGTACCGCCCGGAAGGGCAGCACCGAGGTGCTGGCCCGCAGCTCCTCGAAGGCGGGCCCGAAGCGGTTGGCCAGGCGGCGATCCCCGTTCCACACCGCAAACAGATGGTGGGCGATCAGGCCTACGCAGGCGGCCACCATGAAACTGCTGCCGATCCAGAGCAGGTGGGTGGCGCACCAGAGGATCTGCCCCACCGCCTGGGGATGGCGGCTGATGCGGATGATCCCGGTGGCGTAAAGGCGCACCTGGGGTTTGAGCACCGCCGGGATCTCCAGCAGGTTGTAGGTGGCCGGGTAGAGAAAGAGAAAGCTGATGGCGGTGCCGCTCCACACCACTGGCACGATCCAGGGCTGGTCCTGCAGGTTCCAGAGCCGCACGCCGTCGTAGCGGTGGGCCAGGAAATAGCCGATCACCACCACGGCGGAGGGAATGCTCACCGCGGCGAACAGCAACCGCCAGGCCCGCTCGCCGATGCGCTCCGCACCCCAGGCCCGCAGGGAGGCGCCGCCGCTGTGAACCACCGCGAACGCCAGGAGCAGAGCCAGCATCACCCAGCTGCTGTGGTGCAGATCGCTGGGGGCCGACAGGGGGAGCTGCACGCGGCTCGGGCGGAAGGGACCGCGATTCTCGCCACCCGCCTGAGCGGCCGGTGATCCCCCCTAGAGTTCATCACCTTCGCGGAAGCGCAGCGCCCCTGCATGGCTGATCTGCCCTTCACCCTTGATCAGCTGCGCATCCTGCGGGCCATCGCCAGCGAAGGCAGTTTCAAGAAGGCCGCCGACAGCCTCTACGTCACCCAGCCGGCGGTGAGCCTGCAGATCCAGAACCTGGAGAAGCAGCTGGATGTCTCCCTGTTCGACCGGGGCGGCCGCAAGGCCCAGCTCACGGAGGCGGGGCACCTGCTGCTCAGCTATTGCGATCGCATCCTCAGCCAGTGCCAGGAGGCCTGCCGCGCCCTCGACGACCTGCACAACCTCAAGGGCGGCTCGCTGATTGTGGGGGCCAGCCAGACCACGGGCACCTACCTGATGCCCCGGATGATCGGGCTGTTCCGCCAGAAATACCCCGACGTGGCCGTGCAGCTGCAGGTGCACAGCACCCGGCGCACCGGTTGGAGCGTGGCCAATGGCCAGATCGACCTGGCGATCATCGGCGGGGAGCTGCCCAGCGAACTGAATGAGCTGCTGCAGGTGGTGCCCTACGCCAGTGATGAGCTGGCCCTGGTGTTGCCCACCAAGCATCCCCTGGCCCGTCTGCCCGAGCTCAGCAAGGACGACCTCTACCGCCTGGGCTTCGTGTGCCTGGATGCCCAATCCACCACCCGCAAGATGGTGGACCAGCTGCTGGCCCGCTCGGGCCTGGATGTGGCCCGCCTCAAGATCGAGATGGAGCTCAACTCCTTTGAGGCCATCAAGAACGCCGTGCAGAGCGGCCTGGGGGCCGCTTTCCTGCCGGTGGTGTCGATCGAGCGCGAGCTGGCCGCCGGCAGCCTGCACCGTCCGGCCCTGGCGGATCTCTCGGTGCGCCGCCAGCTGAAGCTGATCAGCCACCCCTCCCGCTACTGCTCCCGGGCGGCCGATGCCTTCCGCAAGGAGATCCTGCCGGTGTTCGCCAGCCCCGACAGCCCCCTGCGCCGGCCCCTGCTGCAGAACCAGCCCGCAGCCACACCGGAACCCCAGCCCCAGCCCTGAGGCTCAGAACTGATCCGCCTCCGGCGTGATGCCCACGCTGTCGTCGGCCACGCCCTTGGTGAGGAACTTGTTCTCGGTGATGTCGGTCTGATAGACGCAGCGCACGATCGGCTTGTCCTTCACCGAACCGATGTAGGCGAAGGTGTTCATGCGCTGTTTGCATTGGCGCATCTGCTCGGCGGTCACCGCCCCCTCCTTCTGCAGCACGCTCCAGTTCTCCCGGCGGATCACGCAGCCGGGCTTGAGGGAGGGCTGGGTCACGAAGCTGGAGCTGGGGTTCATCGTGGTGTAGAGCTCGATGTCCATCACGAAGGCGCTGGCGCCCCACTGGCGGCAGAACTCCGGATCGGGCACCGCCATGTCCAGCTGCTGCGAGCTGGCGATGTTGCCCTGATCGCCCTGGGTGGTGCTGGAGATGCCCGTGCCGATGCCGATGCCCACAATCAGCACCCCCGCCAGCACGGCGATGGTGGCCACATTGAACTGAAAGCTCCCGCCGCCAGGGCTGTTGCCGCCGGGGCCCTTGCCGCCACCGGACGGGCCGCCGGAGCCCCGGGGGCGGCTGCCACCCCGGCGCGGGTCGCCGTAGGGATCCCGGCCGCGGCGCTCCGGTGGATCGTCGTAGCCGCCGTAGCGGTCGTCGTCGTATCCGCGGCCGGCGCGGGGGCGGTTCATGCGCTTTGGGGTGCCTGGGGCAGGCCCATGGAGTAATTCAGCACCCGGCAATCCGGGTTGTACCGCAGCTGACCGGCCTGGAGAAGCTCCCGGATCTTGCCCTCCAGCTCCGATCCAATGCGCCGCAGGGTGTAGTCGTTGAGCTCAGCCCCAGCGTGGGCCTCCACCAGGTCTCGGAAGCGCTGTTGCACGGTCTCCAGGGTGCTGGCGTCCCACAGGAATTCGTTGTCGGGATCGAGATCCAGGGTGAGCTGGCCGGGGTCCACCACCAGCTGGCCGTTCTCCACCCGGGCCGTGAACAGGCGTACGTGGCGCGTGGTGGATTTGATCAGGGTGCTGCCGGATGCAGGGTCGGCCATGGCGGGTGCGGTGCAGGTGCCGGCGGAACAACTTTAGGAACCCGCCAGCGCCGCCGGTCAACAGCGGCTGGAGAGCGCCTCTTAAGGTTGCGTGCTGATTCGGGGTTCCCCATGCGCGTCGCCATTGCCGGTGCTGGTTTGGCCGGTTTGGCCTGTGCCAAGTACCTCTGCGATGCCGGCCACACGCCGGTGGTGGTGGAAGCCCGTGATGTGCTCGGCGGCAAGGTGGCCGCCTGGCAGGACGAAGACGGCGACTGGTACGAAACCGGCCTGCACATCTTCTTCGGCGCCTACCGCAACATGCGCCAGCTGTTCAAAGAGCTGAACATCGAAGACCGGCTCCAGTGGAAGAGCCATTCGATGATCTTCAACCAAAAGGAGACCCCCGGCACCTACAGCCGTTTCGATTTTCCCGACCTTCCCGCTCCGCTCAACGGCGTGGCGGCGATTCTGGGCAACAACGATCTGCTCACCTGGCCCGAGAAGATTGCCTTCGGTCTGGGCCTGGTGCCTGCGATGCTGCGCGGCCAGCAGTATGTGGAGGAGTGCGATCAATACTCCTGGACCGAGTGGCTGCGGCTGCACAACATCCCTGAGCGGGTCAACGATGAGGTGTTCATCGCCATGGCCAAGGCGCTGAACTTCATCGATCCCGATGAGATCTCCAGCACCGTGGTGCTCACCGCGTTGAACCGTTTCCTCCAGGAGAGCGATGGTTCGAAAATGGCTTTCCTGGATGGCAATCCCCCCCAACGCCTCTGCCAGCCGATCGTGGATTACGTCACCGCCCGTGGCGGAGAGGTGCACCTGGATTCCCCCCTGCGGGAGATCGAGCTCAACGCCGATGGCAGCGTCAGCGGCTTTCGCATCGGTGGCATCAAGGGCAAGGAGGGTTACACGCTCCAGGCCGATGCCTACGTGAGCGCCATGCCGGTGGACCCCTTCAAGCTGCTGCTGCCGGAGCCCTGGAAGCAGTTGCCCTATTTCCAGAAGCTCGATGGGCTGAATGGGGTACCGGTGATCAACATCCACCTCTGGTTTGATCGCAAGCTCACCGAGATCGACCACCTCCTGTTCAGCCGCAGCCCCCTGCTCAGCGTCTATGCCGACATGAGCAACACCTGCCGGGAATATGAGGATCCCGAACGCTCCATGCTGGAGCTGGTGTTTGCCCCGGCCAAGGATTGGATTGGCCGCTCCGATGATGAGATCGTGGCCGCCACCATGGAGGAGCTCAAGCGGCTGTTCCCGATGCACTTCAGCGGCGACGATCAAGCCAAACTGCGCAAGGCGATCGTGGTGAAGACGCCCCTTTCGGTGTACAAAACCGTGCCCGGCTGCCAACAGCTGCGCCCGGATCAGACCTCGCCGATCCCCAATTTCTTCCTGGCTGGCTGCTACACCATGCAGCGCTATCTGGCCTCGATGGAGGGGGCGGTGCTGAGCGGCAAGCAGTGTGCCCAGGCCGTGGCCGGTTCGCCCCTGGCGGCCTCCACCGCTGCGGCCCCCACCCCGGTGGCGGTCTGAACGGCGGTGGTCATCGCCCCCGCCCCCGGCACCGCGATCCCGTCACTGGAGCAGGCCTATGAGGCCTGCCGGCGGGAAACGGCTGAGTGGGCCAAAACCTTCTACCTGGGCACCCTGCTGATGCCGCCGGCCAAGCGCCGCGCCATCTGGGCCATCTACGTGTGGTGCCGCCGCACCGACGAGCTGATGGACAGCCCGGAGGCCCAGGCCAGGCCTGAGGCCGAGCTGGCGGAACGCCTTGATGCCTGGGAGCAGCGCACCCGCGGCCTGTTCCGCGGTGAAGTGGCCGACGGCCTGGATCGCGTGATGGTGGACACCCTGGAGCACTACCCCCAGCCCCTGCAGCCCTACCTCGACATGATCGAGGGCATGCGGATGGACCTCACCACCACCCGTTACGCCAGCTTTGAGCAGCTGCATCTCTATTGCTACCGGGTGGCGGGCACCGTGGGGTTGATGACCCAGGAGGTGATGGGCATCGATCCCGCCTATACCTCCGCCCCCTGGAGCGAGGCCCCGGACACCAGCGAGGCGGCGGTGGCCCTGGGCATCGCCAACCAGCTCACCAACATCCTGCGGGACGTGGGCGAGGACCGGGGCCGCGGCCGCATCTATCTCCCCCAGGAAGACCTGGCGCGTTTCGGCTACAGCGAAGCGGAGCTGCTGGCCGGCACCGTGAATGACGCCTGGCGCGAGCTGATGCGGTTTCAGGTGGCCCGTGCCCGCGATTGGTTTGCCCGCTCCGAGGCGGGGGTGCGCTGGCTGGCACCGGATGCCCGCTGGCCCGTGTGGGCGTCGCTGCGGCTCTACCGCGGCATCCTCGATGTGATCGAGGAGCTCAATTACGACGTCTTCAACCACCGGGCCTATGTGCCCACCGCCGGAAAGCTCCTGGATCTGCCGCGCTCGTTTGTGATCGCCCAGGCCCGCTAGGGCCCGCTTCGCGCGCCCCAGCCCAGCTCCAGCCAGCGCCGCAGGATCGGATTCACCTGCTCAGGGCCCTCATCGTGGGGGCAGTGCCCCAATCCCGGCAGCACCTGGAGCTCCTGAATGCAGGCGAACGCATTCCGCCAGCGCTCGGCTTCCGCCACGGGCTCCCAGGGATCGGCCCCTCCCCAGAGCATCCGCACCGGCGTCCGCAGCTGCTCCAGCAGTTGGGGTGCCAGCCAGTCGTCGAACAGATTCACGAAGCCGCGAAAACTCTCCCGGGCCCCAGGGTCCCGGCTGGGCTGCACCAGCAGCTCCACCAGCTCGTCGTCCACATGGGCACCGCTCGGGTAGGCCTGGCGCAGCACCTGGCGCACCACCGCCGGCCGGGCCAGCAGCTGAAACAGGCTGCCAATCAGCCAGCGCTGCCGCACCAGGGCCATCAGCAGTGGCCGCCCCAGCTGGGCGCCCCAGGGTCGCTCCGCCAGGCGTTTGAGGTCGAGTTCCCGCTGGGCACAGTCGATCAGGATCACCTGCCGGGCGGGGTTGCCCTGGTGTTCCAGCAGCCGTGCGGCGTTGAGGGCCACCACGCCGCCGATGGAGTTGCCGATCAGCTGCAGGGCGCAGGGCTGGCCCTGGTCGCGGTTGATCACCTGCTCCGTGAAGGCCCTCAGCTGCTCAGCCCAGAGGTCGAAGCAGTACCGCACGCTGCCGCTGCTGGCCGCTTCGCCGACCAGTTGGGAGGGGGGTTTGGCGCTCGCTCCGAACCCCAGCAGGTCGATGGCGTACACATCGGCCCCTGCGGCCAGGGCCTGCACGTTGTGGCGCCAATGGCCTTTGGAGGCGCCGAAGCCGTGCACACACAAAACGGCCCTCCCGGGGGGAGAGCCGTCGCGGGGGCCTGCCACGCGCAGGTAGCTGATCCGATGGGTGCCCCAGGACCAGCTGGCTTCCTGCATGTCAGAGCTGCCTGTTCAGCGGTGCAGTGGCGCGGCGGGTTGGGGCCTCAAACGGCCGCCTTCTGGCCGTCCAGCAGGCCCTTGAGCTTGGCCAGTTCGCCGGCCCAGCGGGGGTCGGGGGCGCCGGCCTCCACGTCATCGCGGTGCACCACCTTGTTCACGGCCTTGCGGGCCACGGCGTTGCCGGCGGCGGGGCGGCGGTCGTTGGGGCCGCGGCGCTCATCGCGGCGCTCGGAGCGCTCCACCCGCAGGGCGTTGCCGCCGAACTCGCGGCCGTTGAGCTGCTCGATCACGGCATCGGCGACCTTCTCGTCATCCACGTTGGCGAAGCCGAAGCCGCGGCCGGCGCCGGTCTCACGGTCCTGAACGGCCTTGAAGCGGATTCCTTCCCCCACGCTGGCAAACAGGGCATCGAGCTCTTGGTTGTCAAAGCTCTGCGGCAGGTTGCCGACGTAGAGGCGAACGCTCATGGGATCAGGAGAGGGGAAACAGGGGTGTTGGCCAGAACTGCCGGCTCCGCCATCGACGGTCAACCGCTGCGGCCAACCGGGCTGAAGTCGCCGCTTGAAACGCAAATGAACTGCGAATCGATGCGTTTCGATGCGTGCTCAGGGGTTCTGTCGCGCGGATCGAGAGGCAGAAGACCCGTGGCAGGCCTGGCGTGTTTGAGGTCGTTGATAAACGCCTTTGCAGGGAAAGTTAATCACGGCGCGGTGCCGGCTGAACATCGGCCGGGTGGCGCTCCAGCCAGCGCTGGGCGGCCTCCAGGGCCTCCAGACGCCCCTGCACCCGGCCGAAGGCCCGCTGCAGCATCAGGTGTTGCAGCAGGGACCCCAGCCGTGGTGACGCCTTCAGCCCCAGCTCCCGCTGCAGGGTGAGGCCGTCGATGGCGGCCCGCGGGTGGAACAACGGATCGTTGGGGTCGCGCCAGCGCCGCAGCCAGGCCTGGGCGGCCTCTGTGGGCCAGGTCAGCAGCAGGGCGGGCAGGTCCTCCTCCAGGTCGCGCTGCAGCCGCAGCCGCTCCGCCTCGGAGAGCCGTTCGGCCCGGGCGTCGGGGCTTTCCGCCCCCAGCCGCTGGCGCCAGCGGCGCAGCTGCTCCACCCGTTGCTGCAGGCGCCGGCTGCTGCGCAGCCGTTGCAGGCCCGCCCCATCGAGCACCGCCGCCAGCCGTGCCAGCGGCAGGGCCTGCTGCGCTTCGGTGCCGTTGAGCCCCAGCCGTTGGGGCTGCTCCGGCCCCAGTTGCTCCAGCAGCGCTGCGGCTTCCGGGGCGGCAGGCGCCGCTTGCCAGGGCTGCAGCAGCCCCCAGGCCAGGCCTTGCGCGAGCCCAACGCTGCCCGTGGGGCTGGCGGCCAGTTTCTCCAGCTCCGCCAGCACCCGTTCGCCCGCCACATCCGCCAGGCGGGCGTGGTGGACCTGCAGCCACCGCTGGGTCTGCGGTTCCAGGGCGAACCCCAGTTCGCAGGCCAGGCGCACCCCGCGCAGCAGCCGCAGGGGGTCATCCAGCAGGTTGGCCTCCGCCACCGCCATCAGCTGCCCTTGCCGCAGGTCCGTCAGCCCCTGCAGCGGGTCCAGCAGCTGCGGCTCCGCCCCCAGGGGCAGGGCCATGGCGTTGAGGCGGTAGTCCCGCCGGCCCAGGTCCTGCTCGAGGCAGTCCCCCTCCCGGCGGGCCAGGTCGATGCTCCAGCCCTGGATCACGAGTCGGGCGATGGAGCGCTCCGCATCCAGCACCACCACGCTGCCGCCATGGCGCCGCCCCAGTTGCCGGCAGAGGGCAATGGCGTCCTCCGGCACCACCAGATCCAGATCCGGTTGGGGGGGCAGGCGATCCAGCAGGGCATCGCGCACCGCGCCCCCCACCAGGGCCGCGCCCGTGGGGAAGGCTTGCGGCGGCAGGGGCCAGCGCTCGGGGTTCAGCCGCCGCCAGGCCAGTGCCGCCAGCTGGGATGCCGTGGCCCCGGCGGGGATGGCCGCAGGGGTCACAATGGCTCCAGCGGCTGCGGCGCCTGGCATGTGCATCTGCGTGGACTGCCGCTGGGTGGACCAGTGCCAGGCCTACCACGCGGTGGAACGGCAGCATGGCGTCCCCCATCTCAGCGGTGAGCCTGCGTTCGTGCCCCACCAGCCCCAGATTCACGTGCAGGTGCTCGATCTGCCGGAGGGTCAGGTGGGGGTGGAGTGGGATGTGCGCGCCTGCGCCAGCTTCAGCGCTGATCCCGGCCGCTGGCGGCGGCTCTGCCCCGATCAGGCCCTGCCCACATGAGTGCGGCGCCCCTGCTGCTGGCCCTGCACAGTTCCAGCGAAACCCTGGCGGTGGGGCTCCAGCCCCTCGGGAACGCCGCAACGGCGCCCCAGCTGGCCAGCTTCCCCCTGGGCCGCCGCCTGTCCAATGAACTCCTGCCCTGCCTGGAGGAGCTGCTGCCGGCGGAGCGCTGGGGGGAGCTGGGGCGGCTGGTGGTGGCCACCGGCCCGGGCGGCTTCACGGGCACCCGGCTCACGGTGGTGCTGGCCCGCACCCTGGCTCAGCAGCTGGTGATTCCCCTGCACGGCTTCAGCAGCACCCTCTTGATCGCGCGGCGTTTGGCCCGACCGGGCGGCCCCCTGGCGGGGGTGCCGCGCTTCTGGCTCACCCAGGAGCTGCCGCGGCGCGGCACGGTGGCGGGTGCCTATGGGCCGCGGCCGGAGGCCCTGGGGGGGCTGGCGGAGTTGGAGTCGCCGCAGCTGCATCGGGAACCCCAGCCCTGGCGGCCCCCGCACGGCGCCGAACCCTGCCGGCCGGCGCTGGTGGAGCCCGAGGCGGATGCTGCCGAGCTGCTGGCCCTGGGGCAATTGGCGGCGGCGGCGGATCTGCCGGGCCCCTGGGGGCCGGTGCTGCCCCTCTACCCCACCAGCCCGGTGGAGGGGCTCTGATGGCCGCACGCCCCGTGCCGCCGCGGCAGCCCCAACGCCCCCGCCGCCGTCGGGCCCGCCGCGGGCGCCGGCTCTGGTGGCTGCTGGGGGCCGCGGGCCTGCTCTGGCTCACCCGGGGCCTGTGGCTGCCGCCGGTGCCGCCCCCCCAGATGATCCTGGTGCTGGGGGGGGATGTGGAACGGGAACGGGTGGCGGCGGACCTGGCCCGGCGGGATGGCCTGCCGGTGCTGGTGAGCGGCGGCAGCAACCCCGAGTACGCCCACTGGTTGTTCGGGCGCCAGGGCCTCGATGCCGGCCGCGTGCAGCTCGATTACCGCGCCACCGACACCCTCAGCAATTTCACCTCGGTGGTGGATGAGCTCAAGCGCGCCCAGGTGCGCCACGTGCTGCTGGTCACCAGCAGTGACCACATGGACCGGGCCCTGCTGGTGGGCCGCGTGGTGGCGGGGAGCCGTGGCATCAGCCTCACCCCGGTGCCGGTGCCCTGTGGCCAGCGCTGCCTGCCGGAGGGCCGCAGCAAGGTGTGGGGTGACGGGGCCCGGGCAGCCTTGTGGGTGCTGACCGGCCGTGACCTTAGGGGCTGGGCGGCAGCGCGTTTTGGTCCGCTGCTGGAAGAGCTGCAACCGCGTTGATCAGGCCTTGGTCCAGCAGGGCGTTGATCTGGGCCTGACAGGCGGCGGTGGCGGCATCCAGGTCGGCGCGGCGGCGGGAGGCCGGCGGTGGGATCGGGGTGCCGATGCGGATGTGGATCGGCAGCAGGCGTGCCCGCCGTGAGCCGGTGCCCAGGGCCCGATGGCTGTTGATGATCGCCACCGGCAGCAGGGGCACCCCGGCCCGGGCCGCCAGCAGCGCGGCCCCTGGTTGGGGGTTGTTGACGCGGCCATCGGCCTGGCGGGTGCCGTCGATGAACACCCCGGTGGCCCAGCCCTGATCCAGGCGGTCTGTGGCGGTGCGGATCGCCTCGCGGTCGCTGGCGCCGCGGGCCACCGGGTAGGCCCCGCAGGCCCGGATGATGGGCCCCAACAGGGGCACCTTGAACAGCTCCGCCTTGGCCATGAAGGCCACGGGGCGCCCCAGGGCGTGGCCCAGCAGCGGCGGGTCGAGGTGGGAGCCATGGTTGGCCACCACCACCAGGGCCCCCTCCAGGGGCACGTTGGTGTTGCCGGTGGTGCGGCCGCGGAACAGCAGCCGGTAGATCGGGAACACCAGCAAGTAGCTCACCAGCCGGTAGGTGAGGCTGGGTTTGGGGGTGCGCAGCAGGGCCGGCGGCTCCGCGGGTTTGCGGCGGCGCCGCAGCACCCGCTTCACCGCCTGAACGGGACGGTTCACAGCCCCAGGTCGGCGGCGCCGGCGATCTGGGCGGTGCTGATGCCCTCACAGCTGCGCTTGATCAGGCCGCTGAGCACGTTGCCCGGGCCGATCTCCACGGCGGTGGCGATGCCGTCGGCACCGAAACGGTCCATGGTTTCGCGCCAGCGCACGCCGGTGGTCATCTGGCTGCGCAGCCGCTGCTTGAGGGCGGAGCCCCGGGTCTCCGGCGTGGGGTCGGTGTTGCTGAGCACCGGGATGGTGGCGTCGGCGAAGGGCACCGCTTCGATCGCCTGGGCGAAGGCATCGGCGGCCCCCTGCATGAACGGCGAGTGGAAGGCGCCGCTCACCGCCAGGGGAATGGCCCGCTTGCAGGTGAGTGCCGCACTCACCGCCGCCACCGCTTCGGGGCTGCCGGACAGCACCACCTGGGCGCTGCTGTTGTCGTTGGCGATCACCACCCCGTCGGTGGCGCCCACCAGCTCCTCCAGCTGGCCGCGGTCGAAGCCCATCACGGCGGTCATGGCGCCACCGCCGGCGGCAGCCATCAATTCACTGCGGGTCTTCATCAGCTGCAGGCCCGTCTGGGCATCGAACACCCCGGCGGCATAGAGGGCCACCAATTCCCCCAGGCTGTGGCCCGCCACCACATGGGCGCTGCGGCCCTGGGCCTTGAGCCCATCCACCAGCAGGGTTTCGATCACGAACAGCGCCGGCTGGGTGTTGCGGGTGTCGTTGAGGTCGCTGAGGGGCCCTTCCGCCGTGCCGGCACAGATGGCCAGCAGGTCACGGCCGAGCAGCTCCGAGGCGGCGCTGAAGCGTTCGCGGGCACCGGGCAGCTCCAGCACGGGCTCCGCCATGCCGACCTTCTGCGACCCCTGTCCGGGGAAGACCCAGGCGATACCCATGCCGGCGCGCTGCAACGTCGGGGGGAGATTAGGTCGCTGCCCCCTGGGGACCGCTCCAGCGCAGCAGGGCTCCGCCCCAGCTGAGGCCTGCCCCGAAGCCGCTGCTGGCGATCAGATCCCCGGGCTGGATGCGGCCATCCTTCACCGCCTCATCGAGCATCAGGGGGATGGTGGCGGCCGAGGTGTTGCCGTAGCTGGCCAGGTTGCTCAGCACCCGTTCGTGGGGGATGGCGAAGCGGTCGGCCACCGCATCGAGGATGCGCTGGTTGGCCTGGTGAAGCAGTAACCAGTTGAGGGCGCTGGCTTCGGTGCCGGTGCTCTCCAGCAGCTCCTTGAGCACCGCCGGCACCTCCCGCACGGCGAACTTGTACACCTCCTGGCCGTTCATGCGCAGCGGTGCGAACCCCCCGATCTGGGCATCCACGCCGCTGAGCACGCTGTGGTGGGTTTCGGTCTGGGCCAGGGTGAGGCAGCCGTTGCGGCTGCCGTCGGAGCGCATGCGGAACCCCAGCAGCCCGTCCGCGTCGGCGGGGCAGGCTTCCACCGCCACGGCGGCGGCCCCATCCCCGAACAGCACGCAGGTGGTGCGGTCGTCCCAGTCCACCCAGCGGCTGAGTTGATCGGCGCCGATCACCAGGGCCCGTCGCATGGCGCCGCTGCGCAGGTATTGGCCCGCGGTGATCAGGGCAAACAGAAAGCCGCTGCAGGCGGCGGTGAGATCAAAGGCCACGGCGTTCTTGGCCCCCAGGGCCCCCTGCACCCGCGGCGCCGTGCCGAACAGATCGTCGGGGCTGGAGGTGGCCATCAGGATCAGATCCAGATCCTCTGCCGCCCAGCCCGCATGGGCCAGGGCCGCCTCGGCGGCCCGGGTGGCCAGGGGGGTGAGCGGTTCATCCGGGCTGCAGATGCGCCGCTCGGCGATGCCGGTGCGGCTGCGGATCCAGTCGTCGTTGGTGTCTACCCGCTCGCTCAGGCGGGTGTTGCTGACGCGGGCGGCGGGAACCGCGCTGCCGCTGCCCACCAGAGCCATGCCGTAGGTGCTCATCGGGCCCAGCGCCACCGGTTCAGTCCAACCGACGGCTCAGTCAACCACAGGCAACCGCCGATTCCGCGGCATCTCCCGCCCCATGGCCCGCCTCGGCACTGAGCCGTTGCAGATCCTCCATCACCCCGTGGTTGGCGGCCGAATGGGCCAGCCGCAGGGCGCTCACCACCGACAGGGCCTTGCTGCTGCCGTGGCCGATCACACACACCCCATTCACCCCCAACAGCAGCGCGCCGCCGTGTTCGGCGTGGTCAAGCCGTTTCTTGATGCGGCGCAGGTTGCTGATCAGGAAGGCGGAGCCCACCTTGCCGCGGCGCCCCCGGGGCAGCTCCGCCTTGAGCACATCCAGCAGCACGCTGCCAACGCTCTCCAGAAACTTCAGCAGCACGTTGCCCGTGAAGCCATCGCACACCACCACATCGAATTCCCCGGAGAGCACATCGCGGCCTTCGCAGTTGCCGGCGAAGTGGAAGCGCCGCTCCTCCGCCATCAGCGGGTAGGTCTTGAGGGCCAGTTCATTGCCCTTGCACTCCTCCTCGCCGATGTTGAGCAGGCCGATGCGCGGCTGGGCCACCTGCAGCACATCGCGGCTGTAGATGTTGCCCAGCAGGGCCCACTGGTGCAGGTAGGCGGGTTTGCTGTCCATGTTGGCGCCCACATCCAGCACCAGCACTTGCTGCTCGGGATCCTTGGTGGGGAACAGGGCGCCGATGGCGGGCCGATCGATCCCCTTTAGCCGCCCCAGGCGGAAGATCGCTGAGGCCATCACGGCGCCGGAGTTGCCGGCGGAGTACACCGCCGTGGCGGCCCCCTCCTTCACCAGGTCCATGGCCAGGTTGATGCTGGCGTCGCGCTTCTTGCGCACCACGGTGGCTTCCTCGTTCATGCCCACCGATTCGCCACTGGGCACCAGCTCCAGCAGGCCCTGCTCCCGGGCCTCCGCCAGGGCATCCCCCAGATCCAGTTCCGCCACCGCCGCCGCCACGGCGCTGGCCTCCGCCACGAATTTCACCCGCAGGGGCAGCAGCTGCACCGCCTTGAGGCAGCCCTCCAGGATCGGTCCGGGGGCGACGTCACCCCCCATGCCATCCACCGCCACCCACAGCCGCTCGGCATCGTTGATGGGGGTGCCCTCACTGCCCCCCACGCCCTGCTGCAGGCGCCGCAGCGGATCGAACACCAGGGGCTGCAGCACCGTGTTGGCGGCGGCCCCGGCCACGCTGCCGGCCGCCCCGGCCACCGATCCGGCGGTGCTGAGGGCGCTGCCGGCCGTGTTCACCACCGCGTCGGCCATGGAGCCGGCCATGGAACCCGCCATCGAGCCGGCGGCGGAGCCGGCGCTGGTGGCCGTGTCCACCAGGGTGGTGACCGCCGCGTTGCGGCGGTACCAAATCACCAGACGGCGAATCGCCCGCGGACGGGTGCGGCGCTGGCTGGGGCCTTGGCCGGGAACGTCAGAGGGCTTCGGGGGCAACGGCTTCAACGATGCGCTGGAACAGATAACCGGTGCCCCGGGCCGTGAGGATCAGCTCGGGGTTGGCCGGATCGTCTTCCAGTTTGGAGCGCAACCGGGAGATATGAACATCCACCACCCGGGTGTCCACGTGACGCTCGGGGGTGTAGCCCCACACCTCCTTGAGGATTTCGCCGCGGCTGAAGGGTTCACCGCTGCGGCCCACCAGCAGCTCCAGCAGGCTGAATTCCATGCCGGTGAGGCGGATGCGCTCCTCGCCGCGGTACACCTGCCGCTTGTTGGTGTCGATGCGCAGATCGCTCACCTGGATCACGCCGGAGTTGGGGATGCCGGCACCGCCGCCTTCCTTCTCCACGCGCCGCAGCACGCAACGGATGCGGGCCTCCAGTTCCTTGGGGCTGAAGGGCTTCACCACGTAGTCGTCGGCACCCAGCTCCAGGCCGGTGATGCGGTCGGCCACATCCCCCAGGGCCGTGAGCATCACGATCGGCACATCCGATTCCTTGCGCAGCTCCTGGCAGACGCCGTAGCCATCGAGCTTCGGCATCATCACGTCGAGCACCACCAGGTCGGGGCTGGTGCGGCGGAAGGCCTCCAGGGCCTCCTCCCCGTCGCTGGCGGTAACCACCTGGTAGCCGATCATCGACAGCCGCGTTTCGAGAATGCGGCGGATGCTGGCCTCGTCATCCACCACCAGGATGGTTTCCTTGGCCGAGGCGCCCGGGGCTGTGGATGTGGCGGTGGAGGCCGTCATTGCGCCACTCTGGATCGACGGGTTAAGTAGTTCGACCTACTGAAAAGGTCGATAGGCCCCCGCATTCGACGGCAGCCACCTTTCTTCATACATCGTTTTGCCCCGGGCCACCAGCACCTACGTCTGCCAGAGCTGCGGCGCCCAGAGCCGGCAGTTCTTTGGCCGTTGCCCCAGCTGTGGCAGCTGGAATGCGCTGGTGGAGCAGGCCGCCCCCGCCGCCGACAACCGCCGCCGCCGGCCCGTGGCCGCCGCCGCCGAGGCCACCATCGCCCCCCAGGCCCGCCGCTCCGAGCCGATTCAGGCGGTGGGGGAGCGGCCGCTGGAGCGTCTGCAGAGCGGCTACGGCGAATTGGATCGCGTGCTGGGTGGTGGCCTGGTGCCCGGTTCGCTGGTGTTGCTGGGGGGCGACCCGGGCATCGGCAAGAGCACCCTGCTGCTGCAGAGCGCCCAGGCCATGGCCCAGCGCCATTCGGTGCTCTATGTGAGCGCCGAGGAATCGGCCCAACAGGTGAAGCTGCGCTGGCGGCGCCTGGTGGAGCAGGGGCCGGCAGGGGCTCAGGACACCCCCACCGACGGCCCCGGGCCCGGGATGCAGCTGCTCTCGGAAACGGATCTGGAGCTGGTGCTGCAGGAGCTGGAGGCCCTGCGGCCGGCGGTGGCGGTGATCGACAGCATCCAGGCCCTGCATGACGGCGAGCTGGGCAGTGCCCCCGGCTCCGTGGCCCAGGTGCGGGAATGTGCCGCCGCCCTGGCCCGCATCGCCAAGCGGCAGGACACGGCGCTGCTGCTGGTGGGCCATGTGACCAAGGAGGGCATGCTGGCGGGCCCGAAGGTGCTGGAGCACCTGGTGGATGCGGTGCTCACCTTTGAGGGGGACCGCTTCGCCAGCCACCGGCTGCTGCGGGCGGTGAAGAACCGCTTCGGCGCCACCCATGAACTGGGGGTGTTCGAGATGCGCGGCCAGGGCCTGGCGGAGGTGCTCAACCCCAGCGAGCTGTTCCTGGGCAGCGATGAACCCAGTGCCGGCACCGCCACGATCGTGGCCTGCGAGGGCACCCGGCCCCTGGTGGTGGATCTGCAGGCCCTGGTGAGCACCACCAGCTACGCCAGCCCCCGGCGCACCGCCACGGGCATCGGCACCAATCGCCTGCACCAGATCCTGGCGGTGCTCGAGAAGCATCTCGGTCTGCCCCTCTCCCGCTTCGATTGCTACCTGGCGGTGGCCGGTGGCCTGGAGGTGGAGGAGCCGGCGGCCGACCTCGGGGTGGCCGCCGCGGTGGTGGCCAGCTACCGCGACCTCACCCTCCCCCCCGGCACGGTGCTGATCGGCGAGCTGGGGCTCGGGGGGCAGCTGCG
>Ga0194115_10000465_pt1 | contig 59797 bp, 36 predicted proteins | sample TA2MahsurfametaG_3_FD_148656 | JGI IMG/M metagenome (GOLD analysis project Ga0194115, IMG submission 148656) | Freshwater microbial communities from Lake Tanganyika, Tanzania - TA2015002 Mahale S4 surface | ecosystem: Environmental > Aquatic > Freshwater > Lake | place: Tanzania: Lake... | reverse complement strand
ATCCCTGGTGTAGGTAAACAAATTGTCAGGGATACTTTTATTCCGTTTTGTTGGGTTGGTGATTTACGTAAATTAAACTTTTATGGAGGATCAAAAGCTCAACAGAAAGAGGCTATGTCCAAACATAAAATTCTCATTGAAAAACTAGAAACTCACGACAATGAAAGATTAACCCAAGGTCTTACGTTCTTGGTAAAATCCTTAAAAGGATATAGAAATCTTATTCAGTTTTTTCGTGATGGTGGTATAGATCCTTGGGGTGATGCGGCAAAAGAACAATTTCTATTATTACCACCAGTTGAACAATATTTGATTCAAAAAGAAAAAAGATTATTCAAAGGATATGAAGAATACAACGATATCACTCGATTTGTATTTGACTTAGAGACGACCGCACTTGATCCAAAAGATGGTCGTATTTTTATGATTGGTATGAAGACAAATAAAGGTTTTCATCAAGTTATTGAATGTCTCACAGAAGAACAAGAAAAACACGGATTGATTGAGTTTTTCAGGACAATACACAAACTTAATCCAAGTATCATTGGTGGTTACAATAGCTTTAACTTTGACTGGCAATGGATCATTGAAAGATCCAAAGCTCTTGGTTTGGATATGAAGAAAATTTGTATAACCCTCAATCCAGAAAGACATTTCTCACAAAAAGAACAATTGCTCAAACTTGGTAATGAGGTTGAGAAATTCAATCAGATTGGAATGTGGGGATATAATGTAATTGATATTCTTCATGCTGTGAGAAGAGCTCAATCAATCAATTCAAATATCAAAAGTGCTGGTCTTAAGTATATCACACAATACTTGGAACTAGAAAGTCCAAATCGTATTTACATAGATCATCAAAACATCGGTAAGATGTATGAAAAAAAAGAGGAGTATTGGTTAAATATTAACAATGGAAAATATAAAAAAGCTGATATTCCTGAGTTTGCAAACTTAGATCAAAGATTTCCATCAGTTTATGAAAAAGTTACTGGAGATAAAATTGTTGAGATGTATCTTGACGATGACTTGGATGAAACTTTACGTGTTGATGAAGAGTTCAATCAAGGTTCTTTTCTTCTAGCATCTCTTGTACCAACGACTTATGAAAGAGTTTCTACAATGGGAACCGCGACGTTATGGAAAATGATTATGCTCGCTTGGTCATACAAACACAACTTAGCAATTCCGAAAAAACAAGAAAAAAAGGATTTTGTGGGTGGATTATCACGTCTTATTAAAGTGGGTTATTCTACCAATGTTCTTAAACTCGACTTTAGTTCACTTTATCCTTCTATTCAACTTGTACACGAAGTTTTTCCTGATTGTGATGTGACTGGGGTGCTCAGAGGATTTTTGAAGTTTTTCCGTGATTCTCGTATATTATACAAACAACTTGCGGAAGAATTACACGAGACAGATCCAAAAAAATCAAAATCATACGATAGAAAACAATTACCTATCAAAATCTTTATCAATAGTATGTTTGGTGCCCTGTCAGCACCTCAAGTCTTTGCTTGGGGTGATATGTATATGGGAGAACAAATTACCTGTACTGGTAGACAATATCTTCGTCAAATGACAAAATTCTTTATGGCACGTGGTTATGAACCACTTGTGATGGATACGGACGGTATTAACTTCTCAGCACCAAACGGGGTTGAAGATCGAGTTTATATTGGTCGAGGTAACAATTGGAAAGTTAAAAAGGGTAAAGAGTACAAAGGCACTGCGGCTGATATTGCTGAGTATAATGATATTTTTATGCGTGGTGAGATGGCGTTAGATAACGATGGTGTGTGGCCAAGTTGTATAAACATCGCCAGAAAAAACTACGCACTTCTCACAGAAAAAGGAAAAATCAAGTTGGTTGGAAACACTATTAAGTCAAAAAAATTACCGGGTTATATCGAGGAGTTTCTTGATAAGGGAATTAAATTATTACTTCAAGGTAAGGGAAAAGAATTTGTCGAGTTTTATTATGAATATCTGACAAAGATCTACAATATGGAAATTCCTTTAGTCAAAGTAGCTCAAAGAGGTAAAATAAAACAAAGTATCTCTGACTATGAAAAAAGATGTAAACAAACAACTAAGGCGGGTAATTTGATGGCAAGACAAGCACATATGGAACTTGTAATTCAAAAAGGGATGAGTGTTAATTTGGGTGATGTTATTTATTACGTCAACGATGGAACTAAAATCTCTCAAGGTGATGTGTCCAAAAAGGGTGATACTATTACATTAAATTGTTATTTGGTAAGTCAAAGCGACATTGATAATAATCCGAATTTAACAGGTGTGTATAATGTTCCTCGAGCAATCTCAGTATTCAATAAACGTATTGAACCACTTTTGGTTGTGTTCAAACCAGAAGTTAGGGATATTTTGTTAGTCACCAATCCAGAACAAAGAGAGTATTTCACAACTCTACAATGTCAACTTGTAAATGGACAACCTTTTAATGAAACCGATCAAGATAATTTACAAAGAGATGTCTTGGAAATTACCGAACAAGAGTTGGAGTATTGGAAAAAGAGGGGTCTTGATCCGAACTACATTTACGATCAAGCTGCAGATGGGTGGGAAAAAGTGGTAACTTACCAAAGTTTAACACCATCAGAAGAAAGTATGTACCAATTGTGATATATGAAAACTAATTCAATACAAGATCCTTTTTCTATTTGAATTTCATCCCAATACTCATCAATTCTATTTTCATCTGGAATGATCAAAACATTGGTCATAGCTTTGATTTTCACTCTATCTGTTGTTTGACTATTTAATTTAATTGTACAAATTTCAACATCTTTTACAACAATAGCATATTCTCCATTTGTTGTATACAACGCTTCGGATACAACGGCTAACTCAGAAGTTTTGACCTGTATTCCGTTAATTATTTTTTCACTTGGTATTGTTCTTATTATTGCCATCTTAGACTGTTGTAATTGGTACTGGGAAGGCTCTGTATTGCATTTGTTTATTCAGACTTTCAGCAATATCTGCTTCTCTTTTCATTAGAAATTCTGGTCTTAATCTTTCAAGTCTTTTTGTTAGTTCCTCTAATAAAATTGTTTTTTCATCTTTAGCCTCCGTAGATAGTGATGCATAATCCATTTGAAGTTCACTATCTGGTGCTTTAAGATTTCCACTGAATTTACCTCTTACACGAGCTAAAGTTTCTTTAGCATAAGCTGTTAACCACCTTCTTACCCATTGTTGAGCAGGATCATTCAGATCTTGCCATGATAGTACATCTAATGGGATATCGGAGGGTAATTTTACAATATCAGGATTATCCTTCAGACATTGATCCCTATCCTTATCATAGGTATCATAATACCAATACCACACTTTTCCTCTATTAAGTTCTGAATTACCAAAGTCAAATTTACCACCGGGTGTATTATAAAGCATAATCGCTTTTTTTCCATTAGGAAGTGCTGTAACTCTATATTGTAGATCTGGTTGAATAATTCTTCTTTTTATATTAATATCTTGTTGACGAGCTAATACATCATATGATGAAAAGAAAAAGTATCCACCACCACCCCAACCCGGTTGAGCATAACCACCAGCACCACCAATTCCAGGACCACCTAATCCTCCAAATGACCAAGGGTCAAAAAGAATGTTACTTTGTTCTGCTGGAGAAAACCATAAAAGTTCATTCAATTCACGTCCAGCTGGTATTTCGTATATTTGTTGATTTGCTTGTAATTGAATGTAATCTTTTTTTAGCACCCACGACCCTGAATTTTGTAAACCAACAATTTTAGAATAAGCGTAAGTATATTGAGTTTCCCAATCTAGTGATCTTCTAACCAATGCATTTGCCACTGATTGTGTTTCCAAGTTTAAACCATATAGGGATGTCCATTGAGACTCAATTAACCAGTCTTGTACGTACTGGGTGTAATCACCAATTGATAATTCCATAAGTGAATCCATCATTTCATCTGTAAGTTCTACAGAACGTAGAGGTGCTCCTAAGAGGTTATAAATCCTCTTGTACATTCTACTTCTATCTGGTTCAGCTATTATTGTCATAAATTACTCTAAATTTGTCGAGTTTCACTAGGTGTATTAGTTAAGGTTCTGTCGGTGTTGGTGTGTTTGTTACTGTTTCACTAGGTGTATTAGTTGGTGTTTCTGTCGGTGTTGGTGTGTTTGTTACTGTTTCACTAGGTGTATTAGTTGGTGTTTCTGTCGGTGTTGGTGTGTTTGTTACCGTTTCACTAGGTGTATTAGTTGGTGTTTCTGTATTCGTAGGTGTTATAGATGGTGTTTGTGTATGAGTAGGAGTTTGTGTTGGTGTTAGTGTATTTGTTGGTGTTTGTGTATTAGAAGGAGTTTGTGTTGGTGTGGGGGGAAAATAAGTTGTATTTGTTATTAGTTGACCCTCACTTGCGGTAAGAAGAGTTCCTTCTATGTACCAAACATTAACAACTTCATTTGGCATAAGTCGTTGGTCATTAATAAGCATATTATCACCACATCTTCTATAACTGATAGAACTTATTTGGGATAATTGATTTTCAATTGTGGATTTTTTACAAAACATTTTTTTTATTTTTTTTATAAATATACGTTGTTACTATAATTTATCAGCCACGTACTCCCAATCAACAACTCTCCAAAAATTTTTTATGTATTCGTCTCTTCTGTTTTGATATTTTAGATAATATGCGTGTTCCCACACATCCAAACCAAGTATTGGTTTTCCGCCATCTTTAACAAAACTCATCATTGGATTGTCTTGATTTGGTGTTGTTATAATTTTTAATTTACCATTATCTTTGAGTATTAACCAAACCCAACCAGAACCAAATACAGTTTTTGCTGCCTCATCAAACTTTTTTTTAAATTCCTTAAGGGTTCCAAAATTTGAATTTATTCTTGATTCAAGTTTTGTTGGTATTTTTGATGGATTAGGTGTCATCATTTCCCAAAATAAAGAATGATTATATGCTCCACCAGCATTATCACGAATTAATTTTTCGTTTTCTTTTACCGATGAAACAATCTCTTCCAACGACATATTTTCATATCGTTTTCCTTTAGTTGCAAGATTAAGTTTGTCCACGTATCCTTTGTAATGTTTTGTATAGTGAACATTCATCGTTGTTGGATCGATAAAAGCCTTTAGTGATGTAAATGAATATGGTAGTGGTTCAACAACAACATTACCTTGTTTAATCTTGGATTTTTTTTGTTCTTCTATTAATCTTCTACGTTCTTCAATTTTCTGTTCAATTAACTCAATTCTATTTTCCAAATATTTCATACTCCACCAAGACTTTAGTGTCTCTAATAAGTATTTTCAATTTCTCTTTTGGTTGATAGATTGAAGTATATTTTCAAGTGCATCTCCTTCAAACAACATTGTATCACCCATAACAGTATTGATAATTCTTTTTTTCTTATCTAGAATGTCATAGATAATTCCTTCGATTGTATTTTCGAATAGAGGGTAATAAACTACTACTGTATTTTTTTGTCCATATCGGTACGCTCTATCTTCAGCTTGAGAGTGGTCTGATGGTAGAAACGACAAATCGTTCATAATAACAGTTTCGGCGGCAGTTAAAGTTAAACCAACACCCGCGGCTTTAATATTACCGACAAAGACTTTAACTTTATCGTCGGTTTGGAATTTATCCACAGCATCTTGTCTTTCTCCTTTTGGTGTTGATCCATCAAGTTTTACCGCGACTTTTTTGAAGTGATTATAAATTGCATTAAGAGAATCAGTAAAGTTACAAAAGATGATAACTTTTTTATCTTGATCTAAAATATTTTCACACAGTTCTATTGTTTGTGCAACTTTTTCATTTGCAATAATTTGTCTGACTTTTGCGATTTTGGAAAATTGCATAGTAAGAGAATCGGATTCACCACCTTTGTCATACCACTCGTAATATTCACCCATTACATCTTCATATTCTTTGGATCTTAATCTCATATAAACTGGTGAGATAATTTTTTCAGGTAGATCTAGTACATCATTTTTTAAACGACGTAGTACAAATGGTTTGGTTCTTTCGTATAGTTCTTCAAGATTGGAGGCACCACTCACATTCCAAATTTTTCGATTTCCTGCACGGAATTGATACCCATTGCAATATCTTTTGACGTAGGCCATCCAGTTTTGTGCGACATTACAATCAACAAGATTAAGTAGGTTGAAATAATTAATGGGTCGAGATGTGACGGGCGTTCCTGTTAACAACCAAACTTTATCTGATATCTTGGCTATATCATTTACAAGTTTTGTTCTTTGTGCTTGTGTATTACAAATTGCATGAGCCTCATCAACAATAATTAAATCGAACCCTGAATTACGTATAATTGATTCTACACCCTTTTCCAAACTATGAAAGTTTTTGAGAATGTCGTAGTTGACAATTACATAATCACCATCTTCCCATTTTTTACCCTCAACAATTGATATTTTTTTGTTGGTATGAAATTCGATTTCTCTTTTCCAATTAATTTTCAAAGATGCTGGACAAATTACAAGTGTTTTTTTTGAGTTCGACTCTAGGGACGCGACAATTGTTGTCATGGTTTTACCCAGCCCCAAATCGTCCGCTAAAATGTATTTTTTATTCTCACATAGGGTTTTGACACCTTCTTTTTGATGTTCGAGTAAAGGTCTATGACTATATTTGTCAAAATCAATTTCTACATTTTTAACCTTGTTGTCTTTGATAACTGCAGCTTTTGGGATCCAAAAGTCATGCAGCCCTTGGGTCTCAAAATAGTAACCCCAAATATGATAAGCGGTTTCTTTTTCAACCAAAAGTTTTTCTATCCAAATTTGACTGGGTACTTCGGTAAACATTTTTTCATCCGCAATTTTATTTGCAAAATAGGAATCTAGTGTCACCCATTTTTTTGCGACCTTTGGTTCTCGTTTATGAAATTTGATGATATACTCGGTCTGAGTTGCGTTTGGAAAGAATTTAATATTCGTCAATTTTTTTTGACGAAGTTTTAGGATATAGTTATTTGCTCCCGAATAATTATCCAATATATCGAGTGCTTGGTTCTCTCTTGCGTTTAGTTGATTTTCCAAAAACAAATAAATCAAATATAATAATAAAATAGATATTTATCAAGTATGGCACAAAATCAAGTTCCAATAACGAGGTTAGGTAAGTTTTTCGGTCAAGAAGACTTCGATTTGGATGTAAATATGGGTAGAGAATGGCTCGATGGGGATATGAATTTCACCATTGTTGTCTATCGTGTAAACAAACAAAAAACAAATCAAGACGATGTCTATGGTGAGGCTCTTCCCCAATCTATCGAATTTTTACCACCGATTTCTGTAAATGCTTATCTACAGATTTTACAACCAGACAATTCATTTTTGGGTAATTCAAAAATATTACAAAACGAACCAGGTAATATAAAATTTGCAATTTATCAAAAAGATTTGGATGATTTACAAATATCTATCAGTTTGGGTGATTACATAGGTTATTGGATTACAGAAAATCAAGTAAGGTATTATTCTGTTGTTGATAAAGGTATTCCAAACTACGACAACAAACATACTTATGGTGGGTATAAACCTTTTTATGTTAGTTACATTGCAACACCTGTAACTGCAAATGAATTTATGGGGATTTAACCATGGCACTACCAAAAAAAGTAATACCAAATATAAATTTAGTTCCTCCAAAAATATTACTTGAGAGGAGAGAACAATTATTGGAGGATATTACAAAAGACGGAACATATCTTCCAAAGAATTTAGGATACGCTGATTTAGATAGGGGGTTTTTGGATTTTGTCAAAAATGAACTTAAAACTGTTGTTGAAGGTAAAGTTATTCCTACTATTGATATTCTTATTACAACACAAAATTGGGCACAATTTACTCAAACATGGTCTTTCCAGGATTTGAATGGTAATACCGAACCACCATTCATTACAGTTGTCAGGGTTCCTGAAGTAAAGTACGGTACAAATCCAGCAACACTATACAATATCCCAAATCAAAAAGAGTTTTTTTATGCTGCTGTTCCCACATGGAATGGTAATGTAAAAGGTTTAGACATTTATAAAATACCACAACCAATACCTGTTGATATTTCGTTTAGTGTGAAAATTATTTGTAATCGTATGAGAGAACTCAATGAATTCAATAAAAATGTTTTACAGACATTTGCGTCACGTCAAGCATATACTAAGGTCAACGGACATTTCATTCCAATTGTTAACGCAAACATTAGTGATGAATCTGTAACCCAACTTGATAAACGAAGATTTTATATTCAAAACTACGATTTTACTTTATTGGGTTTTCTATTGGATCAAGATAAATTCGAAGTCGCGCCTGCGGTATCTAGAGTCTTGAATGTGTTCGAAACAAATTTCAAACCAATAAATAGAAAAAGAAAAGTTTTTCCAGTAAATGAGGGTGTATTTGATTTATTAGTGGAAGCAGAAGGAAGTTCACCTGTGATCAAAACTATCAGTGTTGATTATACAGGAACATTCACAATACTTTCAACTCAAAATGTAAGTTCATATGATTTATTTGTGAGATTGAACAATAGTGCTGAATTCGACTTTTATGGTACCAATGTCACAAACTTTGAGGTGAATACTGGGGATCAATTAAGGTTTGAAATTACACAAGAAAATGCGAATCCAACCTCAACTATTAGCTATGGTGTATCATTGTTAGGATCACCATAAAACTAGATCATACAAAATTTAATTTTCCCCGTAGATATCTCTTTTCTTGGAACAGTTTTGTTCAATAAGTTTTTCCAAAAACTTGTAAATTTTTATTCCATTTTCATCACAATATTTTTTTAGTTTGGTGTGTGAATCCAATGAAATTTTAATGTTTTTGGTATTTTTTTTCATAAAAGATAAAAAAAGATAATTTTTACTTACTAATATAAATAAGTTTTTGAAAAAAAAAATACTTTATCAATCGAGATAATATTTATATCAATAAAACCTAAAAAAAATTACATAGTATGGCAACTACCAATAAAATATTTGTTTCCCCTGGTGTTTATACATCTGAGAGGGATTTGAGTTTTGTAGCACAGAGTGTTGGTGTTACAACTTTGGGTTTGGTTGGTGAAACTCTTACTGGCCCAGCCTTTGAACCTATTTTCATAACTAACTACGACGAATTTCAAGCTTTCTTTGGAGGTACTATCCCCGAAAAATTTGTGAATACTCAAATTCCAAAATATGAATTAGCTTATATTGCAAAATCATATTTACAACAATCCAATCAGTTATTTGTAACTCGTGTATTGGGTCTTTCAGGGTATGATGCTGGACCGGGTTGGTCATTGTCTATTCAAGCAAATGTCGATGGAACAACAGTTGGATTAACAAGTACAGTATCAACATATACAATTAGTTTGTCCGCAACGACAGGGGGTACAGTTACGTTAACACCAGTTGGTTCTACATTGGTCGGAACTAATTTAAACAATCCTTTTACACTATTGAATGGAAACCAATCATCCTTTAATAGTCAATTGACTAATCAAATCACGGCTATTGTAAATGCATCAGGAACTACAAGTGGTACTTCAATATATTATTTTGGTACTGTATCTGATGCTGAGTATAGTGCTCTCGGTGCTTACACTGCACAGACAAACGTTTTTGGTGTTTCAGGATTAACAGATTCGGAAGCCGAATACACATCACCAAACAACGATGCTTGGTATTATTCTAATTTCGATGAAAGTTCCAATGGAAATTATACAGGTTATTCATTTATGAGTATTGTAAGTTCTTTGACTGATACAGGATCAGGTAATTATACTGGTACAATTTCAGGAACCGTGTTTAATTATTCAGGTGTTTCATACTTGGATTATAACGATGTTGTGGTAGCAACACTTCGTTCGAGAGGAATTTCGAACTATGGTTCAGGTGGAACTGGCCCAAGATATCAAGTGACAGGTTTAACGAGTGTTACACTTAATACAACAGGAACTTACTCTGCAGTAACAGAAAACCCTTTTGCTAGATTTGCAATTTCTGGTATAACTGATGGCGCTAACTCACCAGAAAATTTCCAATTTGTGGTATCGTTGTCACAAACAGACCAAAACTACTTACCTGCTGTGTTGGGTAGAACTAATTTTAGTAGAAGTAGAACTGAGGTTCCGTTGTTTGTTGAGGAGATTTATCCGACATTACTTACTTATGGGTACAACAAAGGTTATATTAGAGGTATCAAAACCGACGTTATTGCTACTCCTGGTTTAAGATACACACCAACTACTGGTTCTATTGCAAACTATTTAGAAAGATATAGAGCCGCTGAATCTCCTTGGGTTGTGTCCCAACTTCGTGGTAGTACAGTTGAAAGATTATTCAAAGTGTTAACGATTTCCGATGGTAATGCTGCAAATGCTCAAATTAAAATTTCAATTCAAAACATCTCGTTCAATAATTTAAATTTTGACTTAGGTGTTCGTGATTTCTTTGACACAGATACAAATCCTGTGTATCTGGAAAAATTCACAAATTGTAATATGGATCCAGCATCGAATAATTACATCGGTGTTAAAGTGGGTACTTCTGACGGTGAATATACACTTAACTCTAAATTTATTATGTTGGAGTTAGATGCTGATGCACCAATTAGTTCTCTTCCATGTGGTTTCGAGGGTTATGTGATGAGAGAGTATCCCAATGGATTGCCCCCATTCCCGATCTACAAAACCGCTTATTATTTCCCGGGTGAAGTTATTTACAACCCCCCATTTGGAACAACTACTGGCCCAGTGTCTTCTCGTGGTATGTCCAATGCGGTACAAAGTTCTGGTGACAAGGTAAGAACTACGTTCTTGGGAATCTCAAGTCAAATTGGTTATGATGTTGACTTTTACCAGTACAAAGGAGCACAATACCCTGTAAGTATCTGTGACTCAGAAGCCGCAGAACCTTGGGATTACATCACTCAAGGTTTCCATATGGATTCAGGTGCGACAGTTGTACAAATCGCTGTTGGGCCAACTTCTGGTACTCCTGCATTCCAATGTGGTGATGCATCTTTCCAATCTGATCCTGAAACTTCCGCAAACCCATACTACCAAATCCAAGCTCGTAAGTTTACTTTTTTGGTACAAAAAGGTTTTGACGGTTGGGACATTTATCGTGAGTATCGTACAAACGGTGACTCATTCATACTAGGTGGTGCTGGGTATCAAAGAGGTGCTTGCGCTTCAACAAGATATCCGAACGCAACTGGGTGGGGAGCATTCAAACCTATTAGTGTTTCTAACTTTACGGATTATGCCAATACGGATTACTACGCTTATTTACTTGGTATTAGTACTTTCAATAATCCCGAGTCAACAAATATCAATGTGTTTGCAACCCCAGGTATTGATTACGTGAACAATTCAAATCTCGTTGAAGATGCAATTTCAATGATTACCTACCAGAGGGCTGATTCAATTTATATTGCAACAACACCTGACTGTAATGTGTTCTTACCGACTATTAATGATAATTTTATTTATCCTACAGAAGCGGTAGATAACTTGGATAACACAGGTATTGACTCAAACTACACAGCAACTTATTACCCTTGGATCTTGGTAAGAGATACTGTGAATAACACACAGATTTACATCCCACCAACAAATGAAGTTTGCAGAAACTTGGCTCTAACGGATAATATTTCATTTCCTTGGTTTGCTACCGCTGGTTACACTCGTGGTTTGGTCAACGCTATCAAAGCTCGTAAGAAACTTACACAAGAAGATAGAGACACTTTGTATCAGGGTCGTATTAATCCTATCGCTACGTTTTCTGATGTTGGAACTGTAATTTGGGGTAACAAAACTCTTCAAATTGCTGATACGGCGTTGAATAGAATTAATGTGAGAAGATTGTTACTACAAGCTAGAAAACTTATTTCTGCAGTTGCCGTCAGATTATTGTTTGAACAAAACGATGCTAAGGTACGTCAGGACTTCTTAGACAGCGTCAATCCTATTTTGGATGCCATCAGAAGAGACAGAGGTCTTTATGACTTCAGAGTGACTGTAAGCAGTTCTCCAGAGGATTTAGACAGAAACACACTCACTGGTAAAATCTATCTGAAACCTACTAAAGCGTTAGAATTTATCGATATAGAGTTCTTGATTACACCAACTGGAGCATCTTTTGAGAATATCTAATTATAAATGTTAACAGTTAAAAAAAAACGTAATATCATTTCGGAGGGTTTCGATCAGTTCGGAACCCCCGATTTGAAGTATTATGCCTTTGACTGGGATGATAATATTCTTCAAATGCCAACAAAGATAATGTTGATGGATGATGAGGGTAATGAAGTTGGTATGTCAACAGAGGACTTTGCAAAATTTCGATCTAAAATTGGAAAGAAAAACTTTGAATATGAAGGTCATAAAATCGTTGGGTATGCAGAAGATCCTTTTAGATTTTTTAGGACATTGGGTGATAAAAAATTTTTGTTTGATACCATGAATGCTAAACCAGGACCAGCTTGGTCGGACTTCATTGAAGCTATCAATAACGGATCTATTTTTTCTATCATTACAGCTAGAGGGCATAACCCGAGAACAATTAGAGAAGCTATTTATAATATGATCATACAAAATCATATGGGTATCAACAGAGATTTACTGGTTAAAAACCTGAAGAAGTATAGAAAGATTACCAAGGAAGGCCCAACAAATACAAAAAATCTTATAAATTACTATTTAGATTTAAACAAATACTACCCAGTTACCTTTGGCGATGATGGTAGTGCTTCAAATCCAGAAGAACTCAAAGTAAAAGCACTGAGAGAGTTCATCAACTATGTCAAACAACATGCTAAAAAATTAAATAAGAAACTCTTTATGAAAGATAAAATAAGTAATAGATTTTTACCAACAATTGGATTTTCCGATGATGATATAAAGAACTTAGAAAGAATTAAACAAGAATTTATTAAAGAACCTTTATTAAAAACTTATAACACTTCATCAGGAACAAAAACTAAATTCTAAAAAAAATTAAAATAAATTATTATTAAGAACTTCTTCAAGAACATATAATCTTTTTTTATAAAATTAACCAAATTCATATAGACAATATCACATTAAAAATAAAAGTAAATAGAAAAAAATTTAAAAGCTTATATTTATAAACAAAAAACAAAAAAGTTATGGCTGATTTACTAATGAAAATGCCCGTTCCGTATGAACCGAAAAGGGTAAACCGATTTATACTTAGATTTGATTCAACGTTGGGTATTAACGAATGGTATGTTGAATCTACTGATAGACCTTCAATTGATATAGCATCTGTTGCAATTCCATTTTTGAATACAGAAACGTATGTGGCTGGAAGATTTAAATGGAATGCTATGAACGTAACATTCAGAGATCCTATTGGGCCTTCGGCAACACAAGCACTTATGGAGTGGGTTCGTCTGCATGCGGAATCAGTTACTGGTCGTATGGGATATGCTGCTGGATATAAAAAGAATGTTGATTTAGAAATGTTAGATCCAACAGGTGTAGTTGTTGAAAAATGGATTTTGGATTCATGTATGATAACTAAATCCGCATGGAACCAAGCACAGTATAGTCAAGACGGACTTGCAACACTCGCAGTGACACTTCAACCAGATCGTTGTATATTGGTCTACTAAACTTTAAAAAAAAATATTATAAAAAAATCCTGTATATTAATATACAGGATTTTTTGTTTACTTACAAAAAATATCGATTATCTATTATAGTATTTAATTAATTATGGACGAAAATTTGATGAAATACGGTCAAGAGAATTTTTCTCTACCGCACGATGTTGTAAAGCTACCTAGTGGAGGTAAGTTTTACCCAAATAAAAAAAAATCAGTAAAAGTAGGTTATTTGACCGCTAACGACGAGAATTTGTTAATGGCTACAAATACTGACGATCTGATCATTAATCTTCTAAGATCCAAAGTATACGAACCAGATCTGAGACCAGATGAAATGATTAACGGTGATTTGGAAGCCATTCTTATTTTTTTGAGAAATACATCATTTGGACACGAATACAATATTAGTGTAAATGATCCAACCACAGGTAAACCTTTCAAAGCTGTGATTGGGTTAGACGAACTCGAGTTTAGAAAACCAAACGTAGAACCAGATGATAACGGAACTTGGACTGTTACACTACCAAAGTCACAAACATCTGTTACTATACGTCCATTATTGTATAAAGAAATTACAGATATTAATCGTCAAGCCGATTCTTATCCACAGGGACGTGTCGCTCCAAAAGTCACTTGGAGATTACAAAAACAAATTGTTTCAATTAATGGTGATAGTCAGAATCAAACAATTGCTAAGTTCATCGACACACTTCCAATTATGGATTCCAAGTTTATCAGGAATTTCTTGGATGAGAATGAACCAAAGATTGATCTAAAAAGAATAGTTACAGCCCCGTCAGGAAGTAAGGTCGATGTAGAAGTCACCTTTGGGGCGGAATTTTTTCGTGTATTCTTCTGATTATAGAGCGTACCTAGTTGACGAGTTTTATATTCTGAATCAAAGATGTAATGTATCTTATTCAGACTATTTGAAAATGCCAATTTTTTGGAGAAAAAGATTATTGGATAAGATATCCACAACATAATCTACCAATGAACTTAATAAATATCAAATTACTTATTTAATTTTGTAAATTTAAATATTTATAAAAAAAGATTGATGCAGTCACAACCACCACCACCACCCGGACAAGGGAACAGTTTTTTTGATGAACTTCAAAAAAACGTAAAAGACACTTATAATACCATAAATGAAAAACTTAAAGATATTAGGCGTCAAAACGAACTCCTAGATAAGAGTATTCTGGAAAAAAACGAAGCACTAGCAAAAACTTTTGGTCGTACTCAAGTTGCCGTAAAAGGTCTCCGATTATCGTTAGTTGAATCATTACCAACCATAACTACTTTGGGGGGTGGTCTTGAAGATGCTTTTAATATAATACATAAGACTTCCGATGAACTTGGAACTAATAGAATATTATTAGGTGAAACCACAAAAGACCTCTACGCTGTACAGAAAGCTTTCGGCTTAGAAGGCTATTATATGGGTACATACTTAAAAAATTTCCATGATGCGGGTATAGATGTTGGACTTATTAGGGATAGAATGGAAGAAACTTTGAATATTGCAAGATTAGTTGGGGCTAACTCGCACGCAGTGTTTACAAACGTAGCAAATAGTTTAGATCAAATTAATAAGTATGGGTTTAAAGATGGTGTTGAAGGGTTATCACGTATGGCCGCCAAAGCAGTATCGATGAGGTTCGATATGTCACAGATATTTAGTTTCGCGGAAAAAGTTTTTAGTCCAGAAGGAGCAATTGAAGCCGTAGCTACTTTCCAAAGACTAGGTGTTGCCGTTGGTGATTTAGCAGACCCTTTTAGACTTATGTACCTTGCATCAGAAGATGTAGAAGGACTTACAGATCAAGTTGTAAAAATGACAAGTAAGTTTTCTTATTTTGATGAAAAAAGCAAAGAATTCAAAATTTTTCCATACGCAAAAAGAGATATAAGGGATTTAGGAGCACAAATGGGCGCAACTTACGAAGAAATGGTAAAAATGTCTTTCGCACAAACTAAATTAAATAAATTATCTAGTGAATTTAAATTCAATGCTAATGTAAAAGAAACCGATAAACAATTAATTGCGAATCTTGCACAATACAGTAAAGAAAAAGGTGATTTTGTTGTTAAGGTCAATCGAGAAGAAAAATTGGTTACTCAACTTAGTGAAGAAGATATTGAAGAATTAAGAGGTAGACCAGAAACAGTGGAAGACGTTGCCAGAGCCCAACTTGAAGAAAGTGAATTAATCAAAAAGGCAGCAGAGGGTATTTTTGACCTACTGCGAGGAATAACTGTAGGTGCCAAACCAACACAAGATTTGGCTGAACTTGTAAGAGCCACAAAAGAAGGTGTTAATAAAGCGGCTACTAAAGCGAGCGGAAATGTAAGAGGTGGTATAAAAAAAGTCGACGAGTTTTACCTTGCCATCTCAAAAAATCTCAAAGCGATAATTGATGACTACAATAAGGGTACTATTAATTTTACAGAGTACATAGACAAAATGCAAAAAGCTTCAGAATCATACACTGGTAGTCTTGAAGACTTGTCAAAAAGAATTATAGAATATGATTTCCTAAAAAGTATTGATCCAAAAAACAACCCACTTATTAGCAAGGATAATTTAATTGCAGGTGCTGTAGATTCAGTGATAACTGAACTGCTAAACGGGGCAAAAAAACTTAATGAGGTTTTCAAAGCCATTAATTTTAATAGCACCCCTAGTCAACAAACATCGTATCAATCTACACCTTCTATGAATCAGACAACCCCCCCTTTACAAGCTTATGCAGTTATATTGCCGACACCACCAAAACAATTACCAACTGAATTTACATCAAATAATCAAAATGTTTCGTTTTCACCAATCAATGGAAACATAGAGTTGAAAGTTGTTACAGAAGACGGAACAAAAGTAGATTTAACAAATCAAATTGTGAGTAGTGCTGAGTTCCAAAGAAGAGTCGTATCCCTTATTTCTGAAAGAATGCAAAACCAAAATTACAACAACTTACCAAATTCAACAGCAATTTCGTAGAAAAAAATCAAGGGTAGGTATTTATTTATTAAATAAAATATGCCATCTAGATTAACATTTGATGCGACTTCGGCAGTAAGGAATAGTTTGTTGACTAGAAACTTGAAACCTTATTATAAACCGGGTGCTTTTGGTTATTCAGTTTCTAATAGACCCGGTCAATATGAACCAAGTCAATATTCAGTAATTGATTCACCAGATCAATTAATTGATTTAGCCCCATTTGCGGATGGTCTATATTTAACCAATGAATTTGGCCCAGAGGGTGGTTTCAATAAAGACATAACTGGATTAATTAGTGTTTCACAAAATCCAACAAATAGAGGGCCATATGGGCCGTTTCCCCCATATACAGACGCACTCAAATTATTTTCCACAACCTTCCAAAAGAAAGGACAGATCAAAAACGAATATTCACCAAGAGATGGTTTCATAAGATATTATGATATTGGTGATATTGTCAAAGTACAAAAAAATGCAACATACTGGGATCCCCCTAGTTTTAGACCTTCATCGTATTCACCATTTAGTGTCTTATTACAAGAAATCCCAACTGGTTCAAATGGTCCTCTCACAGATGACTCTGAATTAGCTAAATTAGGTGTTGAGTTTCTTAAAAAAGCATACCAACAAAGAATAGACCAAAACGTTAGAACAGAAACGTTAGGTCGTGTTAATATTTTAAACGGATTACAAGATCCAATTAACTTATCATTAATTGTTGCTGGTAAGAGACCTCTTATCTTTAGAGATTACAAAATTACCTCTGGAGGTGGTAATATTTTATCACAAGGACAAGATATTGTTCAAAGAATAGCTGGATTTACACTACCATTATCACCAATACCCGGTGATTATTTTACTGTTGATAACCAAGAAAGAAATATTAACTCAATACAATCATTGGTAAAAGATAGTGATGGTGGAAAAAGAGGGGGTAAATTTGGTTTATTTGGAAGTCGACCAACATCAGCTTCACAATTATTTTTGGATTATACAGGGGAAGGACAAAGAGCACAATTAACCAATAATTTAGATTATAATAGATATAGACCTAGATATAATACTGGAGGACGTGGGGTTATATCTGTACTTGGAGAGGCAATATTTGGTTCACAAGCACAGGACTTGGGTCAAGGTTTATATTATGTTGGATCTCCAGACAGAGAACCAATTTATCTTAATTCACCACCGGGTGTAGTACCAATTAACGAATTTGATGAACAAATTTTAGCACCAGTATATGGTCCAGACGTTTTAGGTAAAGAATATGAGAAAGATATCCCCGGAAAGTTAAAATTTGGTTTTGAGGGTACAACATACCAAAGTCAGGGTGATATAAGTGGAGGCTTTAGTTGGGTTAAAGAATTAGATTCACCTAACGCAGGCAAAAGAGTAAGAGAGAATGGCTCCGCAGGATCACCAGATCCAAGTTTTCCAAAAAATCAATTCACAGACAGTGAATCTTTCAAAATTCTAGGACCCTATAGCGTTTCAGGTAGCTCGATTTTAGCTAAAACACAAAGACTTGTTAATTCAATGCCACTTGACGGTCGTAGGTATTCACATGTCGGAAATGCAATCAATCAAATTAGTAAAATTTTTGATGATGGTTATAAACAAATAACTAAAGGATCAAGAGTTATAAGTTTTACTCCAAACCAACTCAACACCCCACTTGAATATTGTAGAGTGTTTACCAAAGATACACCTTACATTCAATATACCGATTTACAGAAATCAGATGGTAATATTAGAAAAGCATCATATTCAATCCTTGACAAAACATATCAACTTAATATTGCACCAGAAAAAGGTGGAGATTCAATATTACGTGGAGAGGGTGGTGTGAAAAAATATATGTTCTCTATTGAGAACTTAGCGTGGAGAACATCATCTAGACCAGGTTTAAGATATCAAGATTTACCAAAATGTGAACAAGGTCCGAATGGCGGTAGAATTATGTGGTTCCCACCATATGATTTAGATTTTAGTGAGGATACAAGACCTTCATTTAATGAAACTACTTTCTTGGGAAGACCAGAAATAATTTATACTTATAAAAACACAAGTAGATCTGGAACCTTGAAATGGAAGATCATTGTGGATCATCCCTCAGTTTTAAATCTAGTTGCTCAAAAAGTATTAGCAAAAAATGAAGGAGAGTTAGCAGACCAAGTAATCAATTCATTTTTTGCTGGATGTAAAAAATATGATCTTTATGATTTAGCTAGAATTTATAATAATGTCCCATTAACGGACTTACAAGCTTACCAAGAAGTAGTCAATAATCCAAACGTTACCGAAGAGCAATTTTCGAATGTCAAAACAGAAATTCAACCTGATCCGCAAAGGGTTTCGGTTCAAACCACCCCACAACCAGAATTCCCAAAGGATGCCTTAGATAAGTATGTAAATTACGGATTTTATTTTGATAATGATATCCCAAAAGTTGACCAAGTCAACGCAAACTTTGAGCCTCTGTATAATATTTACACATCGACTCAAAATAAAACATTATACGCCCAAAATGCTGTTACAACACAAAAACAACCTGTGGAACAATTTTTTTCATCTGTGGTTGAAAGTAACTACGATAAAATGAAAGAGTTGTGTCAAGAAATTTATAAAATCCTCTCAGAAAATTCTGAAGTAAAGATTGAGATAGGACTTTTATCTTCCGCATCTGAACCAGGGGCAATTCCTTATAATCAGAAACTTTCAGAGAGAAGGAATAGTTCGGTTGTAAATTTTTTTAATGATTATCAGTTTGAAGGTGGAAAAAGTTTGTATGAGTATATTAATTCACAAAGATTAACTATCAAAACATCAGCTTCTGGAGAAACCACAACAGTAAACCCTAAAAAAGGCCCAGATCAATGTGGAAATTCTGTAAATTGTGGTACTCAATTACCAAGCCGCGAAAAAATTTATTCTACTAGTGCGATGGCGTGTAGACAAACAAACATACGAAGTATTAATATTACATCTGATCCACGGAATCCAGTTCCAGCAAATGTAGCCCCAAATGTGGTCTTAACACAAGATGGGAGAGAAAATCAAGCTTCAGTAAAACCAAATCCCGTCAGTTTTAATCAACCAACGAAGGATCTTTACAAAGGTGCTTCGAAAAAATTGTTACGTTTGCTTTTAAACGAGTGTGATTATTTCGAAGTTTTAAAAGAAACAGACTTTTTTTTATACAACTCATTACAAAATAAATTGAAATATTTTAGTCCGTCTTTTCATTCTATGACACCAGAAGGATTAAACGCAAGATTAACTTTTATACAACAGTGTGCTAGACCGGGTGATACTATACCAACCATTGGCCCAGATGGACAACCAATATACAATGATGCACTTAATACCTCATTTGGGGTACCACCTGTGTTAGTTCTAAGAATTGGAGATTTTTACAATACAAAAGTTATACCTACATCTTTTGGAATAACGTACGAAAAAATTTATGATATGAATCCTGAAGGTATTGGGTTTCAACCGATGATCGCTAACATCGCTATGGGGTTCAATTTCATCGGAGGTTCAGGACTAGCAAAACCAATCGAAACATTACAAAACGCACTATCTTTTAATTATTATGCTAATACTGAAGTTTATGACGAAAGAGCGGAGTCTACGGACACATCTTTCAATGCTTTGGATAAACAAATAATTGAAAAAATTAAAAATAGACTCCCTGTTGTGGGGGTTTCTAATAACAATCAAAATTTACAAAATGCTGGGGGAGATACCATTGGTGATTTTACAAAGCTCGGAGAAAATATTTCAGGAGTTACGGGTACTTTGAATTATAGAGGGTTTGTAAACGATTTTGTAAATGACACACAATCCTATTACACAAACACAATTACTTTTTTTGATAATATTTTAACAAAATATGGATATGGTTTATTATCACTTATGAATACAACAATCCAAAATAACAGAGGATATTCTGAAGGAGTTTTAGGAACAACACCAACATATCTATATGGGAAACCACTTTTATATCAGATAAATGTTGATACAAATTTTGCCATTTTACAATCATACATTGAAGCACAAGATTTAAATATATTTTCAGCCGCGTCAATAAACTCATCTGAAAACGTAATATTCGGCATTGGTGAAATGAGTGATCCTGTAGTTACTCAAACACAAAAAGATTTGTTTAAAAACAATTATCAAAGATATTTGGATACCTACAGATCAAACTTCATAAACGATGCGACTGAAATGGTTTCTGGATTAGTACAATTTCAACAGAATTATGTATTTCAAATCGATAAAATTACGTTTGTCACAACATTACTTGCTGATGGAAAAATTAATTCAAAAGGTGTTGGAATAATTTATGAGTTTTCAGGATCATCAACAACTCAAACACAACTAATTACGGATATTAATCAGTTAGCAAGTGGTAATACCGCGTTCTTGGGTTCACTTAAATCAAGTGGATTATATGTGGACAATTACCAAGTACAACCTCAAACAGTCCCGAATCCACAAACACAAATTTTTAACCTTGACGACCCAAGTCTATCCACATTTAAATCGTCCAATGCTTTAATATCTGCACCGCAACAAGTAGAGTTTTTAATTCTGAATAAAATATACAGAGACATTACAACCTTGAGAGAATTTGTTAATCAACTGACAATAGGACTTAATCGTGATACTAAAGATATAGTTGAAAGATACTATGGAACTTTCCTAAAAAACACCTATGATAATCTTACAACTGACGGAAAAAATCTTTTGAATAATTATAAACTCACACTTGGTAAAAATTATGTAAACTTCACACCGCCTTTTGAAAACAATCAAGAAAGAGTAATTGAGTTTCAAGAGAATCCGAATAATCCGATTACTGCATTTATTTTACAAGAATTATATTCACCGAACAATACAGATACTGAGGTAACAAATTTTAATTCAAAAAAGAAATTTAACTAATGGAACAATATTACAATAGATATAAAGAGTTTCTTATTAATGGACAACAAACTGTGGTACCATTTGTTTCATTACCTTCAAAAGGTACCGATCAACGATACATTTATAAAGTTGCTGTTAGTCGATTGGATAAAATATCCCAACAATATTATAATACTCCTTTTTTTGGTTGGTTGATTTTACAAGCAAATCCCGAGTATGGTGGATTAGAATGGAATATTCCAGATAATTCAATAATTACAATTCCGTTTCCTTTGGTTTCTTCACTGCAAGATTATCAAAACGCTTTGAACAATTATTTCTTATATTATGGCAGGTAATATTCCTAAAACCAATGAAGATGTTTTTGTAGTACAAAGTTATGATAACATCATTCTAGTTGATCCCAACAAAGTAGTAAATCCAAATGGACAAGTAAGTGAAAGGGGGATTAATCAAGAAGATTTTGTAATGTATGCAAATCTTGAAGCACAACTTTTACCACGAACAAAATTAATACAAGGGGTTTCACAAGATGATGGTATTGAAGCTATACAAAATCAAACACTAGCATCGATTAATTTTATGAAACCGGGAGGTAAAACTTTTTTAGACAATACATACACAGATCAAATTACTGGATTTAATACCCTGACTAGTCAAGGTATCAATCAACCAAATATCGAAAACTTACAAAAAACCAATAAATCTAAAGATTTTTTTCTTTCTCAAAATACATTAAATAAACAAGATACTGGACTTTTGGGTATCGAAAGTATTTCAATCAAAAATACAAGATCGTTTACACCAATGGTTGATATTACATTAATTGATATACAAGGTAGGGCTTTATTCGAAAAAGGAGAACAATCAGAGTACGCATTTTTTTTTAACTTACCTTACCCTACTTTTTACTTAACAATCAAAGGGTATTACGGTAAAGCAATCAAATATCAACTTATTCTCACAAAGTTTAATGCGGCATTCGAAGCTGCTTCAGGGAACTATAGAATCGATCTGCAATTTTATTCTTACAAATATACAGTACTAGCTGAGACTCAATTAGGTGCTTTGTTTGCAACACCATTTATGTATACAAGTGAGTTTAAATTTACAACACCACAATCTCCAGCTATTGCCGCAGCTCAGGTTTCTGTTGGCGATGACAAAAAAACAGTCATCAATAAACAAACAACTAGAGGTCGTCAATATATTGCCAACGTATACAAAAAATATAAAGCACTTGGATTATTAGCACCAGATTTCCCTGAAATCACATTCCCAGAATTTAGAGCACAAATACAAGCGTTACAAAAAAACTTAGAGCAGACATTCGGACAGTCTGATTTCACACCATTAACAAACGCTGACGATTATTTTGAGATACTTCAAAGTTTTAGATCGTCTATCACAGACAGAACATCAAATTCAAGTTGGTTTAATAAATTTATTGATATTGATAAAGTTTTTATTCTTCAAGAAACAAATAATAAACCCTTGACCGAGGTTTGGATTTTGAATCAAAAGACAAGATCCAATAGTCAACTTATTGAAAATGCTTTAAGTGAATTAGAAAAAATTGTTACACGATACAAAAATGACTTACAAAAAAATCCTACATTTGGTGAGAATGGTAATTTCGAAATAGAGAAATTGAAATATACAAGTCAAATAAAAACGATTGAACAGATCAATGCGAATAAAAGTAAAGACAGAGCTAGTGTTGAACCAAATAGTTTTGTAAATGTCATTTCTTCTGAAAACATCGATTGGATAGCCACTTTTAAAAAACGATATAATAGAGAACCCATTGCGGAGGATGAGTGGATAACTCTAAAAAATACAGAATCTCAATTATTTGGAACTATTCTTGATGAAACGTTGAAAGGACAAACGTTTCCATCTTACACGTTTGTTTTTTCTGATAATGTCGGACAATTTGAAGAAATTATTGATAAGACGTTCGAAGAATTAGGAAAACAAAAATCAATTATAATTAACAAATTATCAACGTTCTTAAATAAAAAAATAGAAGGCCCAAATGGTTTGGGGTTTAGACCAACCATGAGAAATGTGATGGGTATTATTTTTGCATCTGTCGAAGCTTTTTATAGATTATTAAATCAAGTACACAGAGAAGCTTGGGCACAAAGAAATAATCCAACAAAACGACTAGCTTGTTATGGACAGGGTGATGAAAAAATAAATCCTGATAATAAAGAAAATGTGAACGATTATGTTTACCCGTGGCCGTTATACTTGACAAAACAAGTCGAAAAAGATGGAAAACAAAATTTTGTTGTTATGTATCCTGGCGAACAATCTGAACTTGCAAAAACAAAAGCATCAGATTACCAAATATGGCCCGAGGTACAATTCGTCGAAGAATATATGAGAGGATTATCTCAAAGTAATCAAAGCAATGCCGAACAATCTGGAACTTTTAGTGATAATGATATTGGACGATTAATTAACAGGATTTCAGTAAACGCTGTAGACTTTCCAACTAGTAATGCGATTTTAAGTGATCTACAAGATGTTAAATTTCTTTATGAAATTTACGAAAGGATCTTACTTCAAACTTTTTGGGATAGACTATCAAGACCAAACGCAGAAAAGATCGGGGTTGTAGATAATCTTTCCGAAATGGAAATGATCAACGTTAGGAATGCTTTGAATTCGTTTTCAAATCCGATAATTACAAAACTATTGAAAAATACAGCCTTCAGTTCAACAAACTATTTACAAGTATTAAGAAATATATCAAATGAAGGTGTTGGTATTTCTTGGCAACAATTTATTAGAGGTATTTTTACATCTGACTATTTGAGAATAAAAACTCAAAAAGATTTTTCAATATTACCAGTATCAACAATTAATTCTGGAGTACAAAATTCTAGTAAAGATACAAGTATTTTAAAAAATGTTGGTGAATTTGTAAAAAATACATCTTCAAGCGAAACTGATTTATTGGATTTATATCCATTCGTGTATAATACTTGGTCACAACAAAATCTATCAAATGTTGTTAGTAATTCTTCATTTTATAGTACAACTAAAAGTTTATACCTCAATTCGGTAACAAACTATATTACAAACTTTGAAAACATAGCTAACGCAAATACCAATAGTAATAGACCATTTGTTAACAATTCATATTTGTATTTTACTGAACCAAGGATTATTATTACAAATAATCAACAACAAATTGGCTCAAATGCGTTTTTAGATTTTAATAGTTTTTATACAGAAAAAAGAATAACATCGAAATATTTGATAACTGAAGGGTCATTAAGTTATAATGGAAATACTGGAAATCTAACCCCAAACCAAACTGTATCGGTACTAAACACACCATATTTTACAAACGCATTTGTTGAGGGTGTACAAAACGATAGAAATGATGTCCCATATCCTTATTTAAAAACAGCATATCTGTTTTTGAATAGTTTACCTTTGTCTACTTTAAGAGAACCTATGAAGGATATCAATCCAACCGACAATACACTCAACACCTCCAAAGATTATTTGTTTGCAACACTTACAAAATTCGGAGCAATTCATAGATTACCATATGCTTGGATTTTAAAATATGGGTCGATTTGGCATCGATACAAAAAGTTTGTTGAAACAGGCGAAGATATCTTAGATTCCGTTTGGAAAAACGTAAATGTTGGTGAATTGTATTATCCACCAACTAGTGCTTTGACACATCAATACGTCACGAAAGATATTAATAAAAATAACATAACACTTTATGGTGAGATAGATCTTTTGAGTCCAGGATCTGTTGAATCAATATACAAAAAATATGTTGGATTTTATCCTTCTTTAATCAATGATGTTTTATTTTTTTACACAGGGTTAGATTACTTAACAGGATACACAAATAATGATATAGACAACTTGGTTTCAGAGGGTTTAAATATTGGTGCAACAAATGCCTCTATGAGAGAACCAATGGGTTTTGATGTTAATTTTGCCAATCGATATGCCTCATTGGATTTCCAAGGATGGTTTTCAACTTTTGATATAAGTGGATCAACAAAATTTAACATCAACGCTCGAAACAAAACAATTATTTTACCAAGTTTTGGAACGAATTATAATCAAGTTCAATATGAATGCTTCAATTTTGGAACAAGATTGATTATGAATCAATCTATTTTTGGTAACAGTGCGGTTAATGATGGGTCAATTAGATTTTTTTGGGGGGCATCAAACTTTGGATATTTCGATAATAGTAGTATCACTAAACCAAAGTACGACGAATACTTTAACTTTTTACAACCAAATAGGAATAACAATGATTCGTTTATATTATCTGATATGTATTCAAACATTGAAGAAATTTTCGGGGTCTTTAAAACCGAAATACTAGATGAGTTCGAAAAAGAATTTTTAAATTTTTCAAGATCGAAAAGAGAAGTTACAAGTCAAGAGCTCTTGAATAACGACTTCGCAAATCGAACGTTCCAACAAGTTTTTGCAAATTGTATGCTGGTTGATCAAGTAATCAAAACAGATGTTACACAATCAAATTATGTAAACGCATGTGTAAATAAACAAGGAAAATCAATGACTGAAGCAATACAAGATTTTTTAAATTATAATATTGCTTTTAGATATGGTAATCCTAGTAATTTTGATCGTAAATTATTTGGTAGTGTGACAACAGATAATCGATATCGAGTTTTTGATGGTTATGTTTTTAGTCCGTACATAAGAGGTACATTACCAGGTGACGGATCTGGAATTCCATTATTACTATCAGAAACAAATAATATCCAAGCTTGGACAACACTAAAAACATATGTCGGGTTTGCTTCGGTAGATGGTATGAGATATACTGATAATGGAAGTTATATTACCGACTTCTTCATTAGCATGAACATTGGGTTTACACCTGAAAATATTCAAATTGTAGCACCACTCGTGAAAATATTTGCAACACAAAAATTGTTGAACGATGGAAATTACGATCAAAGAAATTTTGTTTCAGACATTAATGACTATTTTATAGACAAAAATGATTTTTTGAATTTAACTTTGAATTCTCTTTTCAATAAACTTCAAAAACAATTACCACAAGTAGAAGAAACAACAACAAAACCACTATTATCAACAATTAATGGAGTTCAACCTAAAATTGAACTGTACCAAGCTTTCAAGTCATTTAATGATAAATGGATTGCTGGTTCTAATTTTGACGAAAAAACTATTTTTGAAGAAGTATTATTTTTAGATAGAGCTAATCGTGATATCGGCGATGTGCTTATCGATGTTCAAAAATTAAATGAAATTTTCCAAAGTTATGCTAGTTTAGATGTCAGGGTTATAGATTTTGTTAGTAAAATTTTGGTAGACAATAAATTCTTTATGATGCCGATGCCAGCATATATCAATTGGTGGGGAGATGGGGAAGTGAGCAATGGTATAGAACCAAAATCTCAAAGTGTTGAAGATATTGCAAATAACCTATTTGGAATTTTCAAAAACGTAGATACTCGATATTCCAAACCTGCGTTTTTATGTTATTACGTTGGAAATCCAAGTGAACACCTTGATTTAAGAGAAAACACCAACTACGGTTGGAGAACAGATAGTTTTGATTTTGGAATTGCATCGCAAAATACATTAGCAACATCAAGTGTGAACCAAACTAATTGGGCAAATACCAACAGGGTTGTTGGATTCAATGTTGATTTCGGTACACGTAACCAGGGTATATTTAGTTCTGTCAATATGGAACAAACTTTGGGTGCGTCAACAACTGAAGCAAATAAATTAATAACAGAGGCAGTATTACAGGCGGGTGGAACAAGATCAAGTTTGGGTAGTGTAAGTTTATACAATATCTATAAAAGTAGAAGTTATAGCGTAAGAATTGAAGCAATGGGTTGTGCACTTATTCAACCAACAATGTACTTTAATTTAAAACATGTTCCTATGTTCCGTGGTTCATACCAAATACAGTCAGTCGAACATAAGATTGAAGCTGGATCGTTTAAAACATATTTCGAGGGGGTTAGAATACCAATTTATTCAATGGCAAAATTGGATGAACAACTTATATCTGTAAATAATAATTTATTGAGTGAATTGATACAACAAATAAGACGTGGAAAACAAACAAGTTTAATTTCTTCAAAAGCTACAACAAACAACATTAGTATAGGTAACTCTATACAAACAGATATTAGATATAAACCTGTACAACCTATATTTTGTGATTCTGCGATAAGATCCTCTGAGGCGCCATATAATACATGGGATGGTGTTGAAGGATTTACAACAGGTATCACATATGCAAACTTCTCAACTATATTGAAACAAAAAACTACAGACCCAAGAGTAAGAGCAATGGTATTTTACACAGCATATTTGAATGGTCATGATGATAATCAATTCAATACATTCAATTATGATTTGGGTGGAACTCCATTGGGGGGATTTCCAATATCAAAAATAAATTACGGAGGTTTAAATAATTATATGTTGAATGTTTATACTTGTAAAGAATCTCCCGACGGTAAAAGGGTTCCCTACGCAACGTTTTCTAGTTTTGAAAAATCAATAGAATTTATTAAAAACTTATATTTCACTACAAACACAAATAATTTACTTCTCGCGGACAACAATATAGGATATAACAATAGGTGGGAAACGGAGGCTGACTTTATAACACATATGCTCACATTATGGTCTTACTATTGGCCACAAAAAAGATTCAAAACACCAGAGGACTTTAAAAAATGGAAGGAATTAAATAAAAATTCGACCACTAAATTCTTAACAATCGGAGAAGAGGTTTATAAAAAACTTAAAGAATTCAATTTGATTTAATTGAACTATCGTATATTTATAATGAAAAAAATTATGGAACTACAAAATATTTTGGACAACTATTTGGGCAAAAGAACACGATACACCCAAAAACAAGTTGGTAATGGTTTTAGTGAAGTTTGTGACTTGGACACTGGAGACTGTTATACTGTAAGAGAAAGAGATGGGTTAATTGAAAGAGTAGATAATACTATGAGAACAAATAGAAAAATTCAAGTTGAAACATCTCATGGAATAAAACAATTACTAAATGGATAAAACATGTCTATAGATAAAAAAATAATTCAAGAAATTAAACGTCACTACCAAATCAACAAATATGTGACGGAACAAGAGGCACCACCACCTTTACCTGGAGCACCAATGGATCCAAATGCTATGGGACAAGCACCACTACTTGGAGCACCAATGGATCCAAATGCTATGGGACAAGCACCATTACCTGGAGCACCAATGGATCCTACCTTACCACAAGAACCACCAACCCCAGAAGTCATTGATGTTGCTCAAGATGCTGAAGTTGAAAAAATCGGATCTGATGGCAAAAATATGGAAACAGAGTCAGGTTCAGAAGAACTTGATATAACGGATCTTGTTAATGCACAAAAAGGAATTGAAACCAAACAAGAAGAATATTTTGATAAGATGTTCAAACAATTGGACACACTCCAATCTAAAGTTGGTGAAATGGATCAACTTATCGACAAAATTAATTCATTGGAAATGAAAGTTGAGAAATACAGACCAAAAACCGCCCAAGAAAAATTAGAGTTAAGAAGTCTAGACTCTGGCCCGTTTAATCAAAAACTTACAGACTTTTTCGATGAGAAAGAAGAAGATCTCGAAAAGTCTGGAAAAAATGAATACATTTTAACTTCTGATGAGGTTGAGAATATTGTACCGTCGGATGTAAAGAAAAGTTTTGACATTACATTACCACCACCACCCTCTAATTTCAAATCCTATTATTGATTTTTTGAAATACTTGTTTATATTAAAAGGGTCATAAAGACCCTTTTTTTATTTTATATTTTTAACCAACTTAAATTTTTACAAACAACATGATGAGTTCATTAGACGCCGTATTGGCACAGTACGAGAAAAACCAATCAGGTGATGGTTTATCTCAAGAGGAAAAAATGAAGAAATACTTCGCTTGCATCCTCCCACAAAATTCGTCCACAGGACAAAAACGAGTTAGGATTCTTCCTACAACAGATGGATCTTCACCATTCAAAGAAGTATACTATCACGAACTACAAGTCGGTGGTAAATGGGTCAAACTTTTTGACCCAGGAAAAAACGACAACGAAAGATCTCCGTTGAATGAACTCTATGAAGAGTTGAGAGCTACAGGCAAAGAATCTGATAAAGAGTTAGCAAAACAATATAACTCTAGGAAGTTTTATATCGTGAAGGTGATTGATCGTGATGCTGAAGAAGAAGGTGTAAAGTTCTGGAGGTTCAAACACAATTACAAAAACGATGGTATTCTGGATAAAATTATTCCAATCTGGAGACAGAAGGGTGATATTACAGATCCAAAAAAAGGTCGTGATTTGATTATTGAAATGAGAAAAGAAAAATCTAACACTGGTAAAGAATACACCGCAATTCAAACCATTATGCACGACGATCCAAGTTCCCTACACAGTGATGCTAAAATTCAAAAAGAGTGGTTGGCGGATGAATTGACTTGGGGTGATGTGTACTCCAAAAAACCAATTGAGTATCTTGAAGCTATTTCTAGAGGTGAAACACCAAAGTGGGATCCCAATCAAAATAAGTATGTATATGGTAACTCGACCGAAGCGGAAACTTCAATGGGAGGAGCACCAGCATACGAAGACCCTCAAGTTAACGCAGAACCAGACGAAGATCTACCTTTCTAAAAAACAAATGTCAAAGATATACATTGCATCAGACCACGCGGGTGTTGATTTAAAAGCACTCCTTGTGAATAGAATACAATCGAATGGTTTAGTTGTCGAGGATCTTGGCCCCGACACCTATGAAGCGGTCGATTACCCAGATTATGCACACAAGGTAAGTAAAAAAATCTCAAATGAACCCGATAACATCGGTATTCTACTGTGCGGATCTGGTAATGGCACATCAATTACATCCAACAAATGGAAAAATGTACGGGCGGCAATTTGTTGGAACTCAGAGATAGCGACCTTGGCAAGGTTACATAATAACGCAAATGTTTTATGTATACCTTCCAGGTTCGTCTCTGCAGAAGATGCAATAGACATCTTAGATTATTTCTTAGAAACCAAGTTCGAAGGCGGAAGACACGAACGTAGGATCAACAAAATTCATATTCCAACACATTTAATTTAATTTTATGGCAATTAAGAAAAAAGATTTTTCTGATATTAAGAAAAAATTTTCAACATCAGCAAAATACAAACAACAAGAATATTTCGATTTAGGTCGTGAGTTCTTAGATGCTGTGGGACTTCCTGGTCCTGCGATCGGACATATTAATATGTTTTTAGGACACTCAGATACGGGTAAAACAACAGCATTGATCAAGTCAGCAATTGACGCGCAGAAAAGAAATGTTTTACCTGTCTTCATTATCACTGAACAAAAATGGGATTTTGGACATGCTAAAATGATGGGTTTTGAATGTGAAGAAGTTGTGGATGAATCAACGGGTGAAATAGACTGGGGAGGATTTTTCCTATTCAATAATAACTTTCAATACATTGAACAGATCACCGATTACATTAATGAATTACTTGATGCACAAGAAAAGGGTGAGATTGATTACGATCTAGTTTTTCTTTGGGATAGTGTCGGTTCTGTACCTTGTAAAATGACATTTGACGGTAAAGGTGGTAAACAACATAATGCATCCGTTCTTTCAGATAAGATTGGTATGGGTATTAACCAAAGAATCTCAGGATCTAGAAAAGCCGAATCCAAGTTTCAAAATACTCTATTGATTGTTGCTCAACCTTGGGTAGAACTTCCCGACAATCCATTTGGTCAACCTAAAATTAAAAGTAAAGGTGGTGAATCCATTTGGTTAAATTCCTCGATTGTGTTTCTATTTGGAAACCAAAAAGGTGCTGGTACTACCAAGATTACAGCCACAAAAGACAAAAGAACAGTGAAGTTTGCGTCTAGAACCAAAATTTCTGTTTTGAAAAATCATATCAATGGATTGGGATATGAAGATGGAAAAATTATTGTGACACCTCATGGGTTTATTTCAGGAAAAGATACAGCAGAAGAAAAAACATCGGTTGAGAAATACAAAAAAGAATATGCTGATTATTGGAAAGAAATTCTAGGTTTAGATGGTGAGTTTACACTCAAGGAAGAAACAGAAGTTGAACATGAACAAGAGTGAAAACATTATTGATCGATGGAGATAATTTATTCAATCTCGGATTCTATGGTGTCAGAGAATTTTTTGTCGATGGAAATCACATCGGAGGACTTTTCCACTTCATCAACGCAATTCGAAAACAACTGGACGAACACGATTACGACAAAGTCTTCGTGGTCTGGGATGGTGACCATAACTCACAACGACGTAGAGAATTATACCCAGACTACAAGTTAAACCGTAAGGAGCGACTCAATGAGTTTCAAAAGGAATCATTCAACATTCAACGAAACAAAGTTCAAAATTATCTAGAAGAATTTTTTATTCGACAATTAAGGGTGTCGTACAATGAGGGAGATGATTTGATTTCTTATTATTGTCATAGGGCGACCAAAGAAACCATTACCATTTTTTCTTCAGATAAAGACCTCCTGCAGCTTTTAAGTCCTCGGGTATGTGTGTACTCACCTATTCATAAAAAGTACTTCTACGAAGACGACAAGGTCAAATTAGACCATATTGAAGTTCCACATTGTAATCTATTGGTGGTGAAAATTTTACTCGGAGACAAATCGGATAATGTTTTTGGTATAATGAACTTTGGAGAAAAAAAACTTGTAAAATTTTTTCCCGAGGTACTTGAAATCCCGACCTCAATTGACAATATTTTGTCAAAAGCAAAACAAATTTGTGAAACAAAAAAAGTTATAGGACTTGAAAACTTAATCAATGGAACCTGTAAAAAAGAAACAAGTGGAGAACAATATTTTATCAAAAGAAAATTGATTATGGATTTACAAGATCCGATGATCACACAAGAAGCAAAAGATCTGGTGGACGAACACATTCGAGAAAACATAGATCCAGAGGGAAGGAGTTATAAGAACGTAATCAGAATGATGACCCGAGATGGATTTTTTAAATACATACCAAAATCGGACGAAGGATTTGTTGAGTTCATTCGTCCCTTTATGAAACTAACTCGTAAAGAAAAAAGAAAATTCAACAGAGAACAAAATAATTAACAAAAAAATTTGAAAAACCAAAAAAACACCTTATATTTAATTAAATCAAAGAAATTATGAAAGAACAAGAATTAGTAAAGTTAGAATTTTTGATTACACTTAATAATAATATTGTAATTCAAAGATATTTTAACGTAAAAAATTACAACAAAGATGCCGAGAGGTCTATGGATGTATATGAATATCTTAGGGATTTTTCTCATGAGTTTTTACTCGATCAAAAAATGAGAACAACTGTTTATATGATGGATCTAGCTAATGAAATTATGGAGGATCCATCCATACTAGAAACCTCTATGACCGAAGGCCCAGAAGTTTTTTACTTTAAAATTTTAAAAGATAATATGACAATTTGTCATAGATCGTTAGATGCAAAAATTTTCCCACCTAAAATAAGATACACCGTAGATATACGCCAGCAAGTAAAAAGTGTACTTCGAGACCATATTTTCATCTGAAGAATTAGAGACAAATTACCTTGACTATAGTCTAGTTTGATTGTATTTATAAAAACATAAAAACATAAAAACATATAAAACATGTCAAGGAATTTCGAATATTTAGGTGAAACATTTCAAATACAACTCATAAATCAACTGATTGTAGAAAAAGAATTTTCACATACCATCCTTGATGTTTTAGAGCCAACACACTTCGAAAACAAGTATTTCAAAACACTTGTTCAACTCATCAAAGAATACTACATAAAGTATGAGTGTTCACCATCATTTGAAACTTTATTTCAAATAGTGAAGAGTGAATTTCCTCAAGAGTTGATGTTGAAAATCTTAAATGACACAATCACTAAGATTCAAAAAGCACCAAGTGACGGTACCGCGTTTGTTCAAGAAAAAGCTCTTAAGTTTTGTAAACAACAAGAACTCCAGAAAGCTATCACAAAATCACAAAAGATTTTGGATAGTGGAGAATTTGAAAACTACGACAAGTTAGAAGAACTAATCAAAGCAGCACTTCAAGTAGGTGAAAATAACAAAAATGTTTCTGATGTCTTCAATGATTTGGATGATCTTCTTAGAGAAGACTTTAGACACCCAATTCCGATGGGAATACCTGGATTAGATAATCTTTTGAAGGGTGGTTTATCCAAAGGTGAGTTGGGTGTTATATTGGCCCCTACCGGGGTTGGGAAGACTTCGATTCTCACAAAAATAGCAAATACCGCATTTAATTTAGGTTATAATGTGCTCCAGATATTTTTTGAAGACAATCCGAAGGTCATACAAAGAAAACATTTTACTATATGGACAGGTATTGCACCTGATGATTTACCAAATCACAAAGAAGAAGTTTTAGCTAAAGCAGATGAAATTAAAAACAATTTCCAAAACAACTTGTATATCAAAAAATTGGCTTCGGATACGTATACAATGACACAAATCAAAGGTATGGTTCGGAAAATGATAGCGGATGGTAACCCTGTTGATATGATTGTTTTAGATTATGTTGACTGTGTGGTTCCAGACAAAAACTTGGGGGATGAGTGGAAAAGTGAGGGATCTGTAATGCGAGGATATGAGGCTATGTGTCACGAGATTGGTGTTGTTGGTTGGACAGCCACACAAGGAAATAGAAGTAGTATTTCATCTGAAATTGTAACGACTGATCAAATGGGTGGTTCAATCAAGAAAGCTCAAGTTGGTCACGTGATCATCACAGTTGCAAAAACTCTGCAACAAAAAGAAGCAGGACTTGCAACAATAGCTGTGACAAAATCAAGAATTGGTAAAGATGGTGTTGTGTTTGAGAATTGCAAATTTGATAACGAAATGCTTATCATTGATACAGAAAATTCGGTGACTTTCTTAGGGTTTGAAGAAAACAAAGAAGAGAGAAAACGTGATAGAATTAAAGAACTGATGGAACAAAGACAACAAAGATTGTCAGAAAAAACAAAAAACTAAACTAAATTTATTAACTATGGAAAAGATTTTAACAGAAAATCCAAATCGTTTTGTCCTATTCCCAATCCAACATGAGGATTTGTGGAAGTTGTATAAACAAGCCCAATCTTGTTTCTGGACAGCAGAAGAAATTGATCTTCAACAAGATTTATCAGATTGGGAAAGATTAAACGATGGTGAGAAATACTTCGTCAAGAATGTATTGGCATTTTTCGCGGCATCAGATGGCATTGTAAACGAGAACCTTGCGGAGAATTTCCTTAAGGAAGTTCAATACACCGAAGCCAAATTCTTTTACGGTTTTCAAATAATGATGGAGAATATCCATTCAGAAACATATTCACTATTGATTGATACATATATCAAAGATAAAGAAGAACAAAACACATTGTTCAATGCGATTGATACAATTCCCGCAGTAGCGAAAAAAGCGGAATGGGCATTGAAATGGATTAGTTCATCTTCGTTCACCGAACGATTGATTGCGTTTGCGGCGGTTGAAGGAATTTTCTTCTCTGGTTCATTCTGTTCAATTTTTTGGTTGAAGAGACGTGGACTTATGCCAGGGTTAAGTTTTTCGAACGAATTGATTTCTCGTGACGAAGGTTTACACACAAACTTTGCAGTCCATCTGTATCGTCATCATATTGAAGATCAACTATCCAAAGAAAGAGTTTTGGAAATTCTTACCTCAGCACTAACAATTGAAAAAGAATTTATTACCGAATCACTTCCAGTGGATCTTATTGGTATGAATTCAAAATTGATGTGTCAATATTTGGAATACGTCACAGACAGATTACTAGTTGATTTAGGTATTGGTAAGGTTTATAATTCTGAAAACCCATTTGATTTTATGCAAAATATCGCTTTGGAAAATAAGACAAACTTCTTTGAGAAGAGAGTTTCAGATTATTCCAAAAGAGGTGTGGGTGATGTGATTGAAAACAAAGAATTAAATTTTGAAGAAGATTTTTAAAATTGAAAAGAATGGAAGTTGTAAAAAGAGACGGTACTAGAGAATATGTGAAGTTTGAAAAAATTTCATCAAGAATTAAAAAGCAAACCTATGGTTTGAACGAAGATTATGTTGACTATTTTGAAGTATCCAAAAAAGTAATTGCTGGTTTGTATGATGGGGTCACAACCGAAGAACTAGATAGATTAGCAGCTGAAACCTCAGCCTCGCTGGTGACCAGTCACCCAGACTACTCAACACTTGCGGCACGTATTGTGATCACCTCGTTGTACAAAAGGGTTGATAAAAGATTCACCAACACAGTTGACAAATTATACCACTACATCAATCCTAAAACAGGGGATAAAGCTGGTATGATTTCAGATCAAGTATACAAAGTAATTACTGAACACGCAAAAGAACTAGACGCTATGGTTGTTCACGATCGTGATTTTAATTTTGATTACTTCGGTTTCAAAACATTGGAGAAGAGTTACTTGTTAAAAATGTTTGGTGAGGTCGCAGAAACTCCTCAACATTTATACATGCGAGTTGCTGTTGGTATTTGGCTTGACGATTTGGAAATGGTTCAAAAGACCTACGATATGTTATCACAAGGATTGTTTACTCACGCAACACCAACACTTTTTAATGCTGGGACAAAAAGACCACAACTAAGTTCGTGTTTTTTGTTAGATATTGACGATGACTCAATTCCTGGAATTTATAAAACACTGTCAGACTGTGCGGTAATCTCTCAAAATGCTGGGGGTATTGGAGTTAACATCCACAAAATTAGAGCTAAAGGTTCTTATATCAAAGGTACAAACGGAAGTTCAAATGGTATTGTACCGATGTTAAAGGTCTTTAATGAAACCGCCCGTTATGTTGACCAAGGGGGCGGTAGGAGAAAAGGATCAATTGCTATCTATCTTGAACCTTGGCACGCTGATGTATTTGACTTTTTGGATTTGAGAAAAAACCATGGAAAAGAAGAAATGAGGGCACGTGATTTGTTTTTAGCAATGTGGACACCAAATCTGTTTATGGAAAGGGTTGAGTCCGATGGTTTATGGTCGTTGTTCTCTCCAGATGAAGTGCCAGGTTTGATTGATGCTTATGACTCACCTGAAGATAAAAAATTCACCGAACTCTATACCAAATATGAAAGAGATGGTAAGGCTATCAAAACAATCAAAGCTCGAGAACTTTGGGAGAAGATTTTGGATTCACAAATTGAAACAGGCACTCCGTATATGTTATACAAAGACGCTGTAAACTACAAATCCAATCAAAAAAATCTAGGAACTATAAAGAGCGGAAATTTATGCTGCGAAATAGTACAATTTACCAGTAAAGATGAGATTGCGGTTTGTAATTTAGCATCTGTAGCACTACCAAAATTTATTGACATTCCTTCAGGGAAAGTTCGAGAAAAAAATAAAAAACTTAGAACTTACAATTTTAAAAAATTGTACGAGGTTGTATATCAAATGACAAATAATTTGAACAAAGTTATTGATATTAATTATTATCCAACACCTGAAACTAAAAATTCAAATTTGAGACACCGTCCGATTGGTCTTGGGGTTCAAGGTTTAGCAGATACTTTTGCTATGTTATCTATACCATTTGAAAGTCCAGAAGCACAAAAATTGAATAAAGAGATTTTTGAGACAATTTACTTTGCAGCTCTTACAGCATCCAATGATCTAGCAAAAAGAGATAGTACCTACGCTTCTTATCATGGTTCACCAGCGTCACAGGGTAAATTACAGTTTGAATTTTGGGGTGTGGATGTTGATCAACTATCAGGTCTATGGGATTGGTATGGACTTAAAGAGTCAATCAAAGACTACGGATTACGTAACTCTTTGTTAGTAGCTCCAATGCCTACCGCAAGTACCGCACAAATTCTAGGGAACAATGAATGTTTTGAACCGTTCACAACAAATCTTTATAAAAGAAATGTATTAAGTGGTGAGTTTGTAATTATCAACAAACATTTAGTTGATGATTTAGTTAACCTTGGAATGTGGAACGACAGAATTAGATTAAAGTTATTTGATGGAAATGGCTCAGTCCAAAAGATTGAAGAAATACCTGCAGACATCAGAGAAGTTTACAAAACCGTTTGGGAAATGAAAGGTAAAACAATTTTGGATATGGCACGTGATCGAGCTGTTTTTATTGATCAGTCACAATCCCTCAACTTGTTTATGCAAGATGTTACACCATCAAAACTATCTTCAGCACATATGTATGGTTGGAAATTAGGTCTCAAAACAGGTATGTATTACTTGAGAACCAAAGCTAAAGCCGCAGCAATTAAAGGTTTAGGTGTTGATATGTCTCAATTAAATTCATTGGAAACGGAACAGACAACCACACCAAAAATTAAAATTGAAAACAATAACCTAAATATTTCAGAAGAAATGTTGAATAAAGTTTGTTCGTTAGATGATCCAGATTGTTTGACCTGTAGTGCATAAAAATATATCACAAAATTCAAGGTGATATATTTATTTACATGGCTCAAGGAAAGACATATGGAATAAGTTTTCCATTCGTGGATAGTATTGAAGGTAAGTATTTGGAGTTAACCGAATACGTAACCGAAGAAATTCGAACAAATCTTATTCATCTTCTTTTGACAAGAAAAGGTAGTCGTTATTTTCTTCCAAATTTTGGGACAAGATTATACGAATACATTTTCCAACCTATGGATGGACCAACATTTGCCGAGATTGAATCTGAAATTCGTGACTCAGTCCAACAATTTCTACCTAATTTACAGATTACAAATATAATTATACGAGCAGCTTCTGATGAGGCTGCTGGTATGACTGTAACCACCGCTGGTAATGTTGTAAATCCAGAACTCACAATTCCTAATCAAAATGTGTCCGAATATACAGCAAAAGTTAGAATTGATTATGCTATTTCTAATGATGTATTTAATTCTAAGGACTTTGTAATTATTAATATCTAATATGGCTGAAAGAAAAATATCATACACGGCAAGGGATTTTGTGACAATTCGACAAGAACTCATCGATTACACTAGGACATACTATCCTGAGTTAATTGATAATTTTAATGACGCTGCAATATTTTCAGTGTTTTTGGATTTAAATGCCGCGGTTGCGGACAATCTTCATTATAATATTGATAGGAGTATTCAAGAGACCGTACTTCAATTTGCACAACAAAGATCTTCTATCTACAATATTGCAAGGACTTATGGACTTAAAATACCGGGACAAAGACCTTCAGTGGCTTTGGTTGACTTTTCAATAACAGTACCAGTATTCGGAGATAAAGAAGATGAGAGATATTTGGGATCACTTAGGAGAGGAAGTCAAGTAATAGGTGCGGGACAAATATTCGAAACTGTTTATGATGTAAACTTTGCATCACCATTCAATGTTGATGGTGTTCCTAATAGATTAAAAATTCCAAATTTTGATGTTAACAATAACCTAATCAATTATACAATAACCAAAAGAGAAACGGTCGTCAATGGAATTACCAAAGTTTTCAAAAGAACCATATTACCAAATGATGTAACGCCATTTTTCAGTTTCTTTTTACCTGAAAAGAATGTATTAGGTATAACGTCTATGATACAAAAACCTGGTACCGCATATTCAAATGTACCATCAGATCAAGAGTTTTTGGGATTACAAGGTAGATGGTATGAAGTTCCAGCACTTGCTGAAAGTAGAATTTTTGTAGAAGACCCATCTAAACCATCAGATGATCCTGCGATTAAAGTTGGCGTTTACATAGAAACACAACAAAGGTTTATTACTGAGTACACACCAGAGGGTTTCTATAAAATAACATTTGGTGGTGGTACTAATACTGCTGACGATCAATTAAGAGAATTTACAGCTCTTGATGTCCCACTTAAAATTCAAAGGTATCAAAACAATTCATTAGCTCTAGGCTCTATCCCTCAAGCTAACACAACATTATTTATTCAATATAGAATTGGTGGTGGTCTTGGAACAAATTTGGGCGTTAATGTAATTAATCAGATTGGTTCTGTAAATTTCTTTGTCAATGGGCCGTCTGAAATTATCAATACTCAAGTTGTAAATTCCTTGGTTTGTAATAACCCTGTAGCTGCAATTGGTGGTGCTGGGTATCCTTCAACAGAGGAAGTTCGTAATTATGTTACCTATAATTTTAGCGCTCAAAACAGAGCGGTAACTATTCAGGACTATGTGGCTGTCTTGAGAAATATGCCACCACAATTTGGCGCTCCAGCAAAAGTTTCGGTCACAGAAAACAATAACAAGATCAACGTTAATATATTATCATACAATCAGGACGGGCAATTAGTTCCTGAAGTTTCCCAAACCTTAAAAAATAATATTGCGGAATATCTTTCAAATTACAGAATGATCAATGATTATGTAACGGTTGGTAGTGCTCAAGTCATTGATATTGCAATAGATGTCTCGGTTGTTTTGGATGCGTCACAGAACCAAGGAGTTGTGATAACGAATATTATCGATAAAATTACAACATTCTTTAGTCCTGCGGTCAGAAACATGGGACAGAATGTTGTTTTATCTGAACTTTACAGAATTATACAAAATGAAAACGGTGTATTGAGTGTTAATGATATTTCTGTTATTGGTAAAGTTGGTGGACAATATTCATCCGCACAAACATCCATGCCGTACTCCAATTTGGAAACGAAAAAAATATCACTAGTTGATAACACAATATTTGCGGAACCAAGTCAAATATATCAAGTAAGATATCCAAACAGGGATATTACTGTCAGAACCAAAAACTATCAATCAATTATTTTGACCTAACAATTTAGTTTCTGTTTGGGTAAACTACATTTTGAAAAATAGTACTATTACTATTTATTCAAAAAAGGATTTCTATGTCCAATAGTTACAGAATCAGAACTCAAGTAGGGGTAGATCAACAGGTCAATGTTCAATTAGATCAAGATTTTGATCAATTAGAAATTTTATCATTAAAAATTAGACAAGAAGATGTTTATCCACGTTTTTGTGCTGATTATGGGGTTGTTGCTGGTAGGGTAATTGTAAATGACGGGTTTGGTGTTCCGAATGTTAAAGTCAGTGTTTTTGTACCATTAGATCAAGTCGATGTACAAAATGAAATAATATCGAATTTATATCCATATCGTACGGTAACTGATACTAACGAGGATGGTTACAGATATAATTTGTTACCTTATGATAAACAACATGGGGGTCATACACCAACTGGAACATTTCCATCCAAACAAGATATTATTACAAATCCAGTATTGATTGAAATTTACGAAAAATACTATAAATTCACCGTAAAAACAAATTCGAGTGGTGATTTTATGATTATGGGAGTACCACTTGGTGAACACCAGTTAGTGATGGATTGTGATCTATCTGACATTGGTCCTTTTTCATTATCAACTCAGGATTTAGTTGATATAGGACTTGCATTACCTGAAGAAGTTGATGGTAACAAATTCCCAGCATCTAACAACTTAGCGTTTTTACCTCAAATAGTCAACCAAATTAAAACAATACAGGTACAACCATTTTGGGGGGATCCTGAGACTTGTCAAATAAGAATTACACGACAAGATTTCAATTTGGTCGATTCTGGTGTTAAGATCATTCCATCCGCTTTGTTTATGGGGTCTTTATTTACCAATGTTGATGAACAGAGTTTAAGTAAAAGATGTAGACCGAAAAATGGAATTGGTAAACTATGTAACTTAACAAGTGGACCAGGTGAAATAATCGCAGTTCGTCAAACAATTTTTAATGATAAAAATGGATATCCTATTTTAGAACAAGCAAATCTCCCATCAGGTGGAAAAGTTATAGATACTGATGGTGTATTTGTATTCAATGTTCCTATGAATATGGATTATGTTACGACTAACGAATTTGGTGAACAAATTATTAGTTTAGACCCTAATGTAGGTATCCCAACATCTGGAAAGTACCGTTTCAAGATTAAGTATGATCAACCACCAACTTTTGAAAAACGAGAAATCAGAAGGGGATATTATTTGGTTCCAAACATTAAAGAATATGGTTGGAATCAATCTCAAACGGATCCTGCGTATAATATTAACACTAACTCGACAGAATATAAAAAATTTCAAAGTTCATATTATTTCGGTTTAGATTGGAGCGGTTACACTAACGGTTTTCCACCCACAAATAACGAATTTATCAATCGTATGAGTGAGATGATAAATTGTGAAGACACTTTTTATCAATTGAAATACAAAAAAGTTTACACAACCGCCGCTTTGATTGACAATTTTAAAAGTGGAATTTTTGTTAATAGGTTTGTGGCAATCAAGGATATTACTGATGAAACTTGTGAAGGAACTATCAACAAGTTTCCAGCTACTGATGCGAATTATAAATTTGATTTCATTTATTTTGTTGTAAACATACTTCTGACTATTTTAACACCCATACTATTTGTTTTAATTATTATTTTACATGTACTATCCTTGTTACTCACCTTTTTAAGAGAATTTTTTATACTTGTTATTTTACCAGTACTCAAGTTAGTTTATAGACTTTGTAATTGGGCAAGAAAAATTGGATTCAGGGTAAAATGTAAAAAACCACCAACACCATCAGAAATAAGGAAAAGATTTCCTGATTTGAAAAAACTTAAAATTCCTATGTTAACTTATCCTGATTGTCAAGCTTGTGATTGTTCAGGGGAAGATATCTCTGGAGGTGGTGGGTTTGAAGATATTAGTTGTAACGCAGATTTAAATATACCAGAAAATTGGACACAACCTTATAATGTCAATAATTGGGACCTCATAGAGTTTGAAAAAATTCAATATATGTGGGCTGGTTGGGGTTGGGATGAAGTTGAACCTAGAGGTTGGCCTTATGAACAAAGGATACCAAAAGCCGAAAATGGTAATAATACAATCCGAAATTGGTACTATTACGTTAATTGTCTCCCAACTTGGGAAACTATTAATATGTTTTCACTTAAAGGAAATTATTTTGATCATCCATCAGGTTGGTCAGGTAATGGCGGAATAAGTAGAATAGGTGTTTCGTTTAATCCTTATTTCAACCAAGGAATACAACATTATGATAACGTAATAGCTTTGTTGGTTGATGAACAATGTTTTACATCACTTTCGGGTCAAACCTTACTTACATTCCAAAATCCAAATTTATCAAAGGATTTGAATGCAGCTAATGTGATTTCGGGTCGTACATATACAAACACAGGTATAACAGTAAACTATGCTGATCCAATTAATACAGATCAACCAAATCTTTCTGTAACCTATCAAATAGGCGGTAATGCTCCACTACAGGGTAATGATTCTAAATATTTTTTTCCATCTGATTTAGAATATTTCCAAGTTATTACTGGAATGTCTTACAATCAGTTTGTTGATATGCAAGTTTCATATTTCACATCGGGTGGCATAAATTATTATTGTTCAAACGTGGTATTCAATGTAAATCGTGATCCTACTATGCCCATCCCACAACAAAACCTTGCAACTTATATTCAAAGAAATACCCAAATAATTGGGTATACCGATTGTTTTGGAAATCCAAGAAGTGAAAATTTAGGGCCAAATAATTTAGGGCCCAATAATACATTTCCACCATATGAAAGATGTATGAGAGTAGTAGCAGGTCAAACTCCTCAAATCACTAACTCGTGGCTTGATCCAACTCTACACACCACCCCGCTTGGCAGCGCTGCAACAATAAATATTGTAAGTTATAACACAAGTTGTAATGATAATTTGTATAAAAGATTAACTAAAAATTTTACATTATTTTTCGACCCACAAGGAATCCAACTTCAGGCACAATACAATATACATACTAGTAATTATTTGAGTTATTATAAAGGTGAACCATTATACATAGTTTTTATGGTCAGAGGGGTTGATCCTTACAGTGGTAAACATAAGGTATGGTATGACTTGTCTAGACTATTCGGATATGATCCTGTTTTCAATCCAAATACAATATCTGTTGTAGGTGATTACTACTTGAATATTCCAATTCAAGCTGGTGGTCGTTGTGTTAGACATGATCAACTAGTTAACAATACTAGTACACAACCTGACGGAAACAACCAAAATGCGACACTTAAACTGTATCATAATTCTTATTTATTTGAACCTGGAGTAAATTGGAATTCTTATGATTCAGATTTACACTTATATTATTCTTCACTAGATGGAACACAAATAGATAAGTTTCAACCACCCGGATTTTATAATGGTCAAATTAGTTTGGCTGGTTTTAATTTGACTGGAAGTGACGTGAAACAAACTACAACTTCATTAAAATTAGAAGTAAATGTACAAGGTACAAATGCATACGCTCAAGACGAATATATTGAAGGTGGATCATACATAAGATATAGTACTGGGTCTGGGTTTAATGGTAATATCAGACCATATGCTTATTTTGGCCCCTCATACATCAATGGGTCGTATTCCACACCAACACCACCATCATCAAGACCGATTCTTCAGATGACAGATAAATTTAAATTGGTAATGAGAACTGATAGATTACCAACTGGTACTGATCTAGATACGTTGGGAACCAACACATTCTCATTTCAGTGTAGCACAAGTTTGGGTTATTATTTTATTTCTGAGTCAGGAGTTACAAATACTATTTTGGGTGACTTAACACCAGATCCTGCATTGGATGATTTTAATGATGATATTGTTACTGGAACTACGACACAACAAATTTTGGAGTCACTGACTTGTCAAGGGTTAAGGGATTTAGGTTGTTATCAAGGTTATGGTACTAATTTAATCATTAAATCCCCTACAGATCCATGCAATACTAACACAAATAAAAACTTACCAGTTATAAAAGACGGATGTTATGTGCTTTTAAATGAACCATTTGGTAGTTTATTTGGACGTAACAATGACTTTACAATTTTGAACGAATGGAAATTAAGATTTCGTACAACGCTAGCTCTTTGTCGTGGAGTTGTTTCACAAAGTTTCAATAATTCTTGGGTTAATGGTGGATTGTTTGCTTTTCCATTTAGTAGTAATGTTTTCTTTGATTCTAATAATAAACCATATGTAAGAAGGGTTGGGCCAAATGTACAAGGACAATCAGTTGAGTATAGTTTTTGTGGACTACAACTAGCTTTCGAAGAACAATCAAATAATTTTTATTATAGGTCTAGCCCATATAATACAGCAAATGGTTTTATTGGTGCTTCATATAGTTCTGATTTTTATAGAAGACAGTCAAATACCAAGTACTTAAAGTATCCGACAACAATGGTTGATTTAGGCCCACAATATTTTTGGACAAAAGATGTCTACTATTCGGATGCGTACTACGGGTATATTATGGATAATCTTGATCCAACAACTTATGGCCCGACCGAAAATTTAACATCCATATTCGCACTATCACGTATTATAAATGCCAATGAGTTTTTTTCTGCTGGTGTAGTAAGAGGATTATTTTCTAGAACAAATTTAAGAGTAGATGGTGATTATGCACAAATGTTACAAATAAATTCACAGTATGGTATCAACCCATTTAATGTTGAAAATTATCCAGACACGGGTGTAAATGATTCACCAATATATTTCGGATTAGTTCCAACCACAATACAAAACATAACAAAACCTGTTTTTGGTATCTTTTATTCGGGGGAAACTACGGATAGAGATTTGATTTCGCCAAAACGAATTGATTATACATCAACTGGATCAATTGCCAATTTTGTTGCGGATAACTTACCTGTTATAAATCAAAAAGTTCCATTCTATCCTTGGAAAAATAATGGGTTTTCAAGTGTTGGGACAACAACTCCACCATCCATTTTTGGTAATGAATCGAATAGTTGGATTACGGATAAAAATTCTTTTTCAGCGTTTACATATCAAAGACTTGATAGATTTTACTTTCCATTTTTTGTTGGTGGTAACCAACAAGTTGAAAATTTATTGGGGTATATCTATCAAACAAATCCATCAGGCTTGAATTTACCAAATGTTGTTCCTGGTACAACAAACCTAGAAACACTTACGTCAGGGCCATTTTATTTTTATTTCGGAATAAAAAATGGCGCAACAGCGATAGATAAATTCAGAGAAAAATATATTCCGAATTAAAATTATGGATGTACAAAACTATCTTGTTGTAAAACCTGATTTATTGAATGCCGCGGCACCACAAACGGATATCAATATTAATACACAACTTAATGAAACTCAGTCACAACTTATCGAGTATGATCAAACATCTAATGTTAGTTTGATCACAATATTCGACAATGAAAGACAAGCTTCAAATACTTTCAGACCAACATTCAAGATTAATTACATTTATGAAAATAATATAGTTGGGTATTGTCCAAATCCCAGTTGGTCAAATTACTTGAATAATCTCTACTATACACAACCTTTGGGTTCTTTGGTGTCTCAACAATGGAGTGGACTTCCATCGTACCAAGAGTTTGAATTTATTCGTACAGATGTCACAAACAACCAACTAAACACTCAACCATTTAATGGTTTTATTATAAAAAGTTCTTCAACTTACAACTGGGCGGTTAGATTGTCATATCCATTTGAGAACCTCACAGGTGTCACAATGTCTTACGATTTTGCAAATGCTAATCAATTCACATGGAGTTCGAGTGATGGTATACCTTTTATTATCTCAACAGGCACTGATAATGGTTTGCAAATATTACAATTCAATTGTCCAGTAAAACACGGATTATCTATCGGAGAGTATGTTGAATTATCTAATGCATTTAACTATAATGGTGTTAATACCTATCAAGTTTATGCCCTAGGAAATAATACCTATGGATCCGATGAATACATTTTTAATCTATACAATGTCGGGTATACAGGTAATACTTTTTTTTCAGGTAAAATAGGAACGTTCAAAAGAATAGTTGACATCTACAACTCGGGGGAAACTAAATCTAGATATTATGTTAGAAATCACAAAATAATATCTAATACTGAAGATAGTATGATCACTAGAAGTGGTTTTGAAGAAAACGCGTATGCAAACAAATCATCTTACCAACTATCAGCTCTTACACCAAATAAAATAGCTAACATTTTTCAATACCAAAGTTCATATACGTACAATGTGACTTTTGAACGTGACTTGGATTTGACAAATTTATTGGATAATAATAAAAAACCTATTTCTGAAATTTTTGCAACATTTCAGTGGGTTGGTTATTTTGGACGGCACAATAGACTACAACGAGGATGGCAATTGAATTTGACTAGTGGATCCACAAACACATGGTTTAATTTAAATAACACCAATGCTATAGAAACAAATCGCAATTTAGTTTATACTAGGGTTGAAAGATCACTCAACACTACCACATTATACTACTTTAACTTTACGGTTAATTTACCGAAACAAAGTGGTGATACGGTTTATGGTGATTTTTGTGAATACAACGACTCGGAACAACTTGAAAGAGTTATTTCACCGTATATGAATAAATTTTCTTATAATCAAGCTTTGTTCACATCAGATTTGACAACAAATCAAACAAACCCTAACGGTTATTATTATCAAGTTCATTTTCCCGTGAGAATAAAAACATTTTCAAATTATATTGAAACCGCAGCACCGAATACTGTGACGGACATTCCGAGCTACGCTTATTTTTCAGAAAATCAAAATCTTTGGTTGTGGAGAGATCTTTATACATATGGGTTTATTGATGAAGACAATAGAGGAGTTGATTTTCCATTCCTTAATGAAGCACATTACCCATTTGGAAATATAACATTCAGATTATTTTCCGATGAGTCATCATTCAACCCGACTGATTTTTATCAGATAACAATAGAACCTTTAACTGATCCTTGTGAATAAAATAGAAGTTATATTTAACAATCAACCAAAAGACTTAATAATTCCGTTGGAGTCTTCTTGGGATTTTTATGGCCAACAAGATGGTGTTGAAAAATTCGAACAGAGTGTATTAGAACAAATAATCAATAAAGATCAAGATTTTGAGGTAACAAGGTTCGAACATAATTTGTATTATACAAATGTCAAAGAAGAAACTTCAATAAACTATGAATTTTGGTTATACAATCCAAATCTAATTAACACTTCACCAATCATACCTGCACTATCTGGTACTTGGGAAAATTCTTATACATCCAAGTTTTCGAATTTGGACATCTATTATCAAAAATCAAATTTTAAAAAATCTTTCTGGAAACTTGATTTGTATGATACACCAAACAATATCAATCAGAAAGCATACGTAACTATAATTTTACCAACACATCAAGGATTGTTACAAACAACTCAATTAGGTTTTTTTCAAAATGTATTCATAAAAAAACCAAAATATGTTTTAGATTATTTGGGTGACAAAGAAGGATTTTTTATTTACTGGTTGAAAAAAAGGAATTATTTGGACATCGATACTTTTTATATGTCGGCAAAATTTTTTAATGGTAACACTGGTCAATTTATAAGAATGTTAAATAGACCACAATACCAATTGACTAATACATCAAACCCATTTTCTTTTAGTCAAGAAGATTATTTTTATTATCGAGTTAACTTAGACTATACCACACAGAAGTATCAAGTATCTAAGTTTCCAAATATAGTAAGAGTTGGAACTGAAATAGAGCCCATAAAATGGTATGAATATGTAAATCCGACGTAAATGGAATCCCAAATAATAAAAATTAAAATATCACCTGAATTTTTGTTGACTAATAAAACAGAAATTCAAGTTTCTGGAGAAACATACGGTGTCTATTCAGGTATTACACAGATGTTGAGGGGTGGCCCCAATGAAACATCTTTATTTACTGGCTTTACGATCCCAATTTTATTGACACAGACAACGATTGATGTTGGATATTTTTCCGTTTTTGATGGTGCGATTTCTCAATTGAATGTTGTTACAAATTTTGTTTTTTCTTCAACAACAGGCAATCCATACACTTGGTACATTTATAACACCTCTGATGTTGAATTTAAGTCGTTTCTTAATTTATCGGCTTACAAAGTTGATTGGGGTGATGGATCACCACTTGAAACAATTACAGAGTATACACCAAATTCAATTGTACATAATTATCCCAATTCACCAAGTGGTTATACAATTACACTTCAACAAATCAATCCTTGGGGGAATACGACGATCTTCAAACAAATTGAAACACCATACCAAATTGTACCAATCTTAGATCCAACTGGTGAGGCTTTTTTTACACCGATGGTCGGTAGTTGGATAGGAACACCTATATCATATAATTTTATTTTCAGTGGGGATGCCATCAACACCGTACCAGCACAAGTAAGTTCCGCATACATAACAGTCCCATTCACTGTTAGTGGTATAACAACGTCACGAATAAGAGAATTATACATCTATGGCCCACCACCCAATTATATTATCAATGTACCAGTAATACAAAATGGAGATATATTCGGAATTATTACAGATCTTAATCCTGTTTTTACCGCCTATACTATACAAGATATTAACTTTTATGATTATAGTGATGGAACAACTCTATACTTTCTAAATTCTAGTGGTTTGACATCCGATCATTTGGTTGCAGAACCTTTAGTGAAAGAAGAATTTTTATTAGGTGTTGTATCTGAACCTGAAGTACAATCGGACATTTTTATTGATCGAGGAAAAAACTCAGCATATGAACGTATACAAAGATTGGGCGAAGTGGATAGTATGAGGGATTTATTAACTTATGGATATGGTTTTTTTGAAGTGAGCTAAAATGAAATTTTGATATTTATAAATAAAAAAAAATGGCAATAGGAACATACGGAACAATCAGACCTGCGGACTGCTCACCTGAAGATGTAGAAATTCTAATGAACTACACCCCTTCAAGGGACGTGACAAACGATTTTGTTCTCACCAAATTGGACGCGACTCAGATATTGAGACCGTATTTTAATAACGCACAAACTGGTGGAAATTCAAATGAAATTTTGGGTGGGTTGTATAACTTAAGATTACCAGCTGAAACATTTACTCAATTGGGGATTTACACTTTGTACATCAGACCTGCACAAATTAGAACATCAATCACAGATTGTAATGTTCTCTCAGCATTACCCAATGTTAAAGGGATTATAATTGACTTATCAAACGTACCAAGTCAATATGTTAACAAGTTTCAAGCACAAGGTTTAGTAGGATTTAGAGTTGAATATCTTGACAGTAATGGAAGTAAAATACCAAACTTTTTTAGAATAATTACATCAAACTTTTTTTGTGAAGCAATTGTTCAAAATCTTACAAACACATCACAAAAATCTATAAGATATAGATATAGTGAAGGACAAACCAATTTAGTTTTTTGTACTGTATCACCGAGTAGTTCACCAAGTAATAATCCAGCGGCAACACCTTATATTGGACAACCCGGACAAAATATTGTAATATCAAATACATTTTTTAATCCAGTAACCGTTGAGGTTCAAGTTACTCAATATGATTTGGAAACATTGAATATTGCATTCTATGGTAATCAAACCAAATCTATGGAAGATGGTATCTACACAATATATGATCCACAAAATAATATCTATTCACAATTCAATCTTTATGAAATTAAAGATGAGTTTGACAACTTATTATATGAAGTTAAACAGAACAGAGGAGAAAACATTGATTTCAGTAAATCATTTCAATTAATTACACAACAATAAGTGAATGGTAAGAAGGTTTTTTCGAACTAACGGAGCATCAGGAGCCGATACACCATTTGATAATCTTGTTGGTTTACAAACGGTTACAGGTGGCGGACTTACTCAAGGTAATTTTGAGTTTGATATCTCTTTGTCTGAAAAAAACAATAGAACTTTTAATATTGGAGTTTTTGGTGATCCTATATCACTAGATTTTTTGGGATTAACATCAGTTAATGAGTCAAGAGAACTTCAAGCAAAAGAATATAGGGTATTCCCAAACATTGATCTTTCTTTAGTAACAAATTTTACTTTATATGGTTCATTAAGAAAACGTCTTGAAGTATCAGTACAAAGAATACTTGGTTTTTTTCCAGCTGGACTACAAATTGATTTTTTGAATCTTGATTACTCTACAGGTAACACGGCATATAATATCTCTTATAATCAAATACCCAATTTAACAACCTTAACAATTGATGTTAATAAAATTCAAAACCCTTTTTCAATCGATTATAGTTCTAAATCTAAAATCAATTTACAAACTAGAGAGGCGGAATTTTCACCTATAAGGGATTTAACTAATAGGTTTAGGGATTATGTATTGGTTGTTAATGATATCAGTTATACACTTATTGATTTTAGACCATCCAACAGTTTAACTTCTGGTACAATCATTTTGAAAGTTTCAGGTCAACCTTTTAGCTCAAGTACCACAAACTTGAATCTTTTAATAAGACCGAGTGATTTTTATGTTGAAAAAATATTTTCAGAAGATTTTGATGAAGTTGTTCAGTTTCTTTTGAACCGATTAGTTGTACCCAAATATACAGCAACGTTTACTGTTCCTGTTGAAGGGGACAATGGTATAGTCGGATTTCAAGTTCAGTCGGTGACGTTTCCTTTAGATGGTAGTTGGAATTTAGATATAAGAACAAATAATTTTGAAAATTATTTAGAAAAATTAAATACTATTGGTCAACAATATGATGAATTTAAAACTAATCTTGTAACAAGATTCTTGACAACCAATTCTTTTCTAGAATTTGATACGCCCGACCAAAAAGTATTTAAAATACTTCAGATATACGGAAGAAGTTTTGATCAAATTAAATTGTACATTTCAGCACTTGCAAATATGACAAGTGTACAATATCAATTAGGGGATACGATACCTGACGAATTGGTAAAATATTTGGCAGAAACTTTGGGTTGGAGTATCAATATATCACCTATTGTTCAACAAAATTATCTACAATCTACACTATCCACTTCGGGAATAAGTCAGTATGACGGATATTCTAGAGAATTAACCGATAACGAAATTAACTATAATTTTTATCAAAACTTGATACTAAATTCTGCTTATTTGTATAAATCTAAAGGTACAAGAAAAGCTATTGAGTTTTTGTTAAGGTTTTTAGGAATACCAGAAGCGGTCACTGAGTTTAATGAATTTGTTTACGTCGCCGATCGAAGAATAGATATGCGACAATTCTACGACCAACTGTTTCAAATTACTGGTGGAACCTACGTCGATGTAATTACAGAGTATGATAGTCAAATAACTTACAAAATTTATGGTATTACATACACAGGTTTCAGTTCTACAACAATCGTTCAATCGGTGAGCGTGAATTTTGACAATTATCCAGTTGATGAGTTTGGGTATCCTTATGCACCCGTTGAGACTGATGATTACTATTTTGAAAAAGGTGCGGGGTGGTTTGAATCAACACCACAACATAGAAGTCCTGAAATAGTAGATCCTACTTTTTCTGTCTTTACAGGATCGAGTCCATATGTACAAACACAATTACAACCTTTTACATATGGACAAGAATATTTCCAAAGATTTAGATCTTTCCCTTACATGAATTTGGGATTCAACTTAAAATTGGTAAGAGATAATAAAAAATCTTGGCAACCACCAATATTGAGAAAAAGTACTAACGCTAATTTAAATGCTTACTACATTGTACAAGATGATAAATTAACGTTGAATGCTAAAAATACTGAGATTTTTCTAAACCCTGGACAAGGTTTGTTATATGATGTATGGTATATGTCAAGAAACTTTAATTATCCAATACCAAATTCAGGTATGACACCCGCTTATCCAAGTTTTGGTAGTTACGATTGGAGTTTCATTGACCCAGAAGCTAATAAAAAAACATTTTTTGAATTCCAAATTGACTTTGTAAGATCTACAATCGATGTTAGAGATAGATGGTTTAGTACGGATGGAAAAACGAGTGGTTATTCATCGTTATTAGATATATTTTATAATTTTTTACAATCAAATCAAAATGCTGGTGTATCGAATTATGACTTCAACTATAAAAAATTAATTGAGTATGTTAACGGAATTGGAACGAATTGGATCTGTTTGATAGAACAATTTGTACCAGCTACAACTATCTGGCAGACAGGTGTAAGATATGAAAATTCTGCGATGCAAAGACAAAAATTTGTTTGGAAAAAACAAGAACCTTGTTATTTAGTCTCACTTCAAGTTCCATTACCATCACCAACACCAACAATTACATCTACTCAAACATCAACCAACACATCTACTCCAACAAATACTCAAACACCAACAAATACTCTAACACCTACTCAAACACCAACAAATACTCTAACACCAACTGAAACACCTACTCAAACACCAACAGAAACTCCTACACCAACAAATACTCTAACACCAACTGAAACCCCAACAGAAACTCCTACACCTACAAATACTGTGACACCAACCGAAACACCTATAAATAGCCCAACACCAACAGAAACACCAACAGAAACACCGACAGAAACACCAACAGAAACCCCAACAGAAACACCAACAGAAACACCGACAGAAACACCTACACCTACAAATACACCAACACCTACAAATACACCAACACCTACAGAAACTCCTACACCTACAAATACTGAAACACCTACCGAAACTCCTACACCTACAAATACCGAAACTCCTACACCTACAAATACTGAAACACCTACACCTACAAATACTCTAACACCTACAAATACTCTAACACCTACAAATACACTTACAACTACACCAACTCAAACTCCAACAAAAACACCAACACCAACACCATCTAGTACGTGTCCAGGAACAACTGTCACTTGTTATAGATGGTTACTTAATAATATAGGATTAGGCGCAAGTACATACGGATATACCGATTGTAATAATACACCACAAACCATTGTTGTCGGACCTAATAATTATACTACTGTTTGTTCTATATCAATGCCAACCATTATTTCGGGTCCAATTCCCCCGGCTCCTCAACAAGGAAAAGTTTGCGGTTCGGTTTGTATTCCACTAACACCAACTCCAACAATGACAAAAACACCAACTAAAACTCCAACAAACACACCAACATCAACCCAAACAGTCTTCTCTTTCCTAGGTGGGACTACTTTTTTTGATACAACAGGACCCGATGCTTGTAATAATTTTTCAATAAGCAGAACTTTTTATAGCAATAAATCATTACTGAGCTTGGGTGTTTCAGATATTATGTACGACAATTTTGCACTTACTATTCCTACAAATGGGAATGGATTATGGATTGCACTGTCTAATAATAGTGGCGTCACTAAGGTGGCTTTTGAGATCGCCTCAAACGGATTAATATTGGACACTTATATTTGCCCCTAGTTAAAATACAAGATTATGAGAATTGTAAATCCAAACAACCGTGTTTTTATACTTAACTACAATAGTGTAGCTAATGGACAACTATTTTCATATGATTGTAACTATCAATACGTTACAACAAATATATTCCCGTGGTCATCCTCATCATCTGGTGTTTCTTCGTTTTCAGATGTTCTTTATAATGTGTTGAATAGCTATTTGAACAGTCAAGGAATATTATTAAGTGACTGTGTTTCTAGTAGTTTGAATTCATTTTGGTCTGTTGATATCAGAATTAACAACGTTAATTTAGTCACAATACCCTTTTTCAACGGATTTGGAACCACACAAATACCAAATGACAATCAATGGAGAACTGCGGTAAATTCGGCATTATCAGAGCTATTGGATTATAGTTACTATTACTTTTTCGTTGGTGATGTAGTTACAATTTATAATTTATTATGTCCACCAACACAAAATCTTATAAGTGTTGACATAAATGTTGGAATAAATTTTACCATTGAATGTAATTAAAATATGGGAACTTTTAATGCAACCTATTCGGTAACTGGTACGTGTCAAAACATCAATCCAGGATCTATTCAAGTTTCTGCTTTTGGTGGAATAGAACCTTATTTTTACACTTGGATTGATCCTCTACAATTTACAGGGTCAACAATAACTGGTCTAGGCACTGGAACTTATAATGTTTTAATTAATGATAGTGCGGCACCTGTTAACAATTATCTATACTTGAATGTTTCAGTATCTAGCGGTTTATGTTTAAATCTTGTAACATCAGCAAACACAACTTGTGGTGATTCCAATGGTAGTATTCTTGTTTCAGCTTTTACAGATTATAATGAAATCACTTATACTTTGCTCGATGGTGATAATAATTTACTCAGTCAAATAGGTAACAATCAACTAACTTGTCAATTTATAAATTTAAGTGCTGGAACATATTCTGTTTTAGCAAATAGTTTAGCTGGTTGTTCAGCTTTAACAGAAACTATTATAATTAATTCTGGTCAATCATTGGACTTTGGGTTTTATATCGTTGATGATACTCAATGTGACGTAAATCCCACTGGAAAAGTTTTTGTGACTGGTGTTACAGGTAACGGGCCTTTTGTTTACGAATGGACAAACGGTTTCACTGGAACGTCAATTACAGGTTTGACAGAAGGGGTGTATGGATGTACTGTAAGAAGTTCTGATAATTGTGTTATCACTAAAACCGCATCAGTTGGTTTTGCACCAGCACTTGGTCTTGGATCTTGGAGTGCACAAACCATACCTACTTGTTTCAATAATGACGGATCATTAATTTTAAATATTACTGGTGGTACTGGTCCATATTATTACTCAGCATCCAATAGTACCATTCTAATTTCATATGCTCAGACACAAACTTTTACAAACTTACCAGAAGGTATATTCTCGGTCAATGTAACTGACGCTACCTTTTGTAAACAAACATTTTCGACCAATTTGGACATTGTAAATACAATAAATAATGTCACATTTACTGTAAATGATTCCTTTTGTAGTATATCAGGTGGGTCTATTGACATACAAGTATTCGGTGGTGTACCTCCTTATAGTTATAGTTTATCAGGTTCAACAAATTCAGAAAATGCAACAACCAACAGTTACGAATATAGTTTTGCTAATTTAAGTTCTGGTGAATACAATATTACAGTATCAAATATAGGACAATGTACCTACACACAAAATTTTACAGTAGTTACACAAAATAAATTCACACACTCTATTTCAACAACAGGGACAACTTGTGGAAATAGTAATGGTGTTTTAACTATAGAAATAAGTTCAGGTGGTACGGCACCATACATATATGCATTATCCAACGGATTCAGTTTTCAGACCAATGAACTATTGTATTCATTCTTAAATCTACCATCAGGAGCTTATACATATCAAGTAACTGACGTTGATGGTTGTCGTCAGGATGGTACAACTTTTATTCTAGGATCACAAGTTGTAAATTTTGAACTTTATTCTATACCTTGTATTTCGGGTGGGAATGGTTCAATTACTACACTTATTAGTAGTGGTACACCACCATTTACGTTTACTTGGTCAAGTAATGTTTCTGGTAATCCACAACAAATATATGTTACAGGGTTAACCGCTGACACCTACACATTACTGATTGTTGATGCTAATAGTTGTAGTTATTCAGCATCAACATCCGTAAATTGTTTAGATATAATTTCAACATACCAAGTGTACGGTATGAGTCAAAATAACTTTTCATACATTTCAGGATCAAAAAGAGGAATGTTAGAAATGTTAAACCAAGGTTATGCAAATTTGACTTCAGGATTGGGGGGTTGTTTATTAAGTGCAACAACATTTACTGTTGAATCACAAATACAAGGTGTTACTATTTCAAATTTATTTTTTACAGGAGCAACTTTACTTCAGATACCGTCTGACGATCAATGGTATGACGCGGTTTATTCCTTGTTATTACCATATGCTCTAGTGTTGACAATTGATGAAGTAAGTAGTGATTTGATAATTGAAGTACCAAATAATCCACCAAATCCAGTATTCGCTGTTAATTTATTAATTGATTATGTTATTAATTGTTTGTCAACACCAACTCCTACAATGACACTATCAGTTACACCTACCATAACACCTACAACTTCAATAACACCGACTTCAACAATAGGACTTACACCAACACCAACAAAAAGTATAACACCAACTGTAACTCCAAGTAACTCGGTAACACCAACTAATACACCTAGTGAAACGGTAACAAACACACCAACAGAAACACCAACTAATACACCTAGTGAAACGGTAACAAACACACCAACAGAAACACCAACAAATACACCTAGTGAAACGGTAACAAACACACCAACACCAACAGAAACACCAACTAATACACCTAGTGAAACGGTAACAAACACACCAACAGAAACACCAACTAATACACCTAGTGAAACGGTAACAAACACACCAACACCAACAGAAACACCAACAAATACACCTAGTGAAACGGTAACAAACACACCAACACCGACAGAAACACCAACTAATACTCAAACACCAACTAATACTCAAACACCAACGGTAACTAAAACACCAACATCTAGTGGAATATCTTCATATGGATATTCTAACTTAGGTATTGGTATTAATACTAGTCTTGAAGCATGTTCAAACAGTGGAAATTTACTTTATGGAATAAGAACAACATTCGCTGGTTTACAAATTGGTGATATACTTTACTTAGAAGCTGATTTAACTAACCCTGCGGTTGGATTTCAGTTTGTGTCAAATAGTGTTATTTATTATGATGTCGATAGTGGTAGTGGAACAATTATATCTGCAGCTGGTGTTTGTTAGTCATAAAAAAAATATTCAAGAAATCCTGTTCCATCTATTTATTAGATATTTAATCTAGAGATGGCATTAATTGAAATATCATCAATTACAGGAAGTTCACCCTATCAATTATTTGTTTCCGACATTTATGGAAACAACGAAACTTTTATATCATCTTTTTCTGGTGCGGTTCCACCATCCCAATATTTTAATTTACCACCATTATTTGATACAGCACCAGTTGTATTAATTAAAGTGATTGACGCTAGTGGTTGTACAACTTTCCATCAAGCTAGTTGTCAAGTTATCGTACCTTCACCGACACCCACACAAACCATCGGTTTAACACCAACACCAACACCGAGTATCACACCTACAATTACTCCATCTTCAACACCAGTTACAACACCAACAAATACACCAACAACAAGTATTACACCTAGTGTTACGACAACACCGACTGTAACGCCTACACCATCTACGGTGTTTATGTATGCCTATCTATTCATTGAGCCATTCTCAGGATCGACCGATATTGGTCAATATATGACAGATAGAGGTAGTGGGTTCTATGGATTTACAAATGGATTTGGCCCTGATACCGCTTCATCAATTCAATTCAATATTGATATGAACGAGTATGTTTCATACAGTGGTTGGACAAATAACTTCCCATCGGTTAGAAGTCAATTGATACCAATATCATCTGGTGGATTGGATTCCTATGGTAATGCAAAAATCGCATACAACTTCACAACACATATAGTACCAGTTGGAACGGTTCAAGGACTTGCTTGGTACACTTGGATAATTATGACAGGTGACACGGGTGGTGGTATTCAGAGATCAATTGGATATACAACAGATGGTAATCCTAATTCATTAACAAATGTGTTTATGGATTCAACAATCTATAATAACACATTTACATATACAGGATCTACAATCCCAACTGGTACATATAGAGTGTACACTACTTGGGCTTCAACACCATTCCAAATTGATAATACATCAACAAATATTTTCTTCAAAGGAGACACAGTATCGTTCTAAACTAATATTTAATATAAATGAGTTCATTGAATTATAACAATCCAAATACACCATATAAAGTAGGAGTACAAGGGTCAATCCCTTTAACCTCAACTATTGGTGTAACCTTCAGTGTTTTTGACACAGGAGGATATATGGAGTTTTATAATTTATCAGATCTAATATGGTCATATACTGGTGGTACAGGTCAAATCACAGGATCAACTATTCCAATTAACTTTGTTAAAGGTAATGGAACGGTTATAAGTCCTGATTACCTTGTTCTTAATTCAGATAATATTTCTACAGGTCGTAGAAGATTAGGTATGTTAGCTTATGTTCAAGAAACTGGTTTAATATATCAATTCACAATTCCAAATTATGATACACTTTGGAGTGCAGTAACTGGTTTGACAGGTGCTTCAGCTATTACTGTAACAGATTTTGCAACAATTGTTAGGGCAAATTCTCAACCGGGAATTAATTTTATTAATGCTTGGACGGGATCAACAATAGACGGTTATAATGCACCTTGGAGTGGTGCAACATGGAGAGTATTACCGGGTTCTTATGCTACGATTACTGGTGGTACTTATTTTTCCGCAACATCAATACTTGAGTTGTATAACACAACTGGAGGTACCGTATCAATTCCTGTTGAAGGTATAGTTGGAACGGCTGGTTCAAGTGGAACAAGTGGGTCATCTGGCAGTTCAGGAACGTCTGGGTCTAGTGGTTCTTCAGGGACATCAGGATCTTCAGGTTCAAGTGGAACAAGTGGGTCATCAGGAAGTTCAGGAACATCTGGATCTTCGGGTTCAAGTGGAACTAGTGGTTCTTCAGGAAGTTCTGGATCTTCAGGTTCAAGTGGAACAAGTGGTTCGTCAGGTACATCTGGATCTTCAGGTTCAAGTGGAACAAGTGGTTCTTCAGGGACATCAGGATCTAGTGGTTCTTCAGGAACATCAGGATCTTCAGGTTCAAGTGGAACAAGTGGGTCATCAGGAAGTTCAGGATCTTCAGGTTCAAGTGGAATTAGTGGTTCATCAGGAAGTTCAGGAACATCTGGATCTAGTGGTTCTTCAGGGACATCAGGATCTTCAGGTTCAAGTGGAACAAGTGGGTCATCAGGAAGTTCAGGAACATCTGGATCCTCAGGTTCGAGTGGAACAAGTGGGTCATCAGGAAGTTCAGGAACATCTGGTTCTAGTGGTTCTTCGGGAAGTTCTGGATCTTCAGGTTCAAGTGGAACAAGTGGTTCATCAGGAAGTTCGGGAACATCTGGATCT
>Ga0194115_10000459_pt1 | contig 60416 bp, 59 predicted proteins | sample TA2MahsurfametaG_3_FD_148656 | JGI IMG/M metagenome (GOLD analysis project Ga0194115, IMG submission 148656) | Freshwater microbial communities from Lake Tanganyika, Tanzania - TA2015002 Mahale S4 surface | ecosystem: Environmental > Aquatic > Freshwater > Lake | place: Tanzania: Lake... | reverse complement strand
ACCTGGCATGCACTTCGACATACGGCTCGCCTTACGCTCAATCTCAATTCATCCCATCAAGCTTTTGAACGGGGAGATGCCGCAGGTGCTCTTCGCGCAGCTATCGTCCCTGGATTACCGGCTCTTATCGCGACGATTCTCGTTGCTTTAGGAATTGTCTTATTGGGCGGAAGAGATCTCTCCGATGACTTTCTCTGGACTTTGTTGGTTGTCATCTGGGCCCTCACCGTCCCCCATATGATGGTGACTGTGCGACTAGATAGACGGGCATTAGCGAAGTAATCTCGATGAAGAGAATTCACTTAGTTATCTCTATCTCGATCTTTGCAAACCTCTTTTCACCACCTTTAGTCTTCGCCTCAGATTATGACTATCTCTTTCCAGTGAAGGACTGCAAAGTTACATACTCGCGTTATCACCACGACTACCCAGCGACCGACATCTTTACCAAGGCGGGATGCATATTTATTGCCCCGATTGCAGGTGAGATCGACCAAGTTTCGAGGAGAGATACCTGGTCCGGGCGGATCAATGCGGGGGATACCCGCGGTGGAAAATTTGTCTCGATGATTGGTGATGATGGCATTCGCTACTACGGATCACACCTTCGCTCCGTCAGTAAAGGCATCAAGAAAGGAAAGCGAGTCGAAGCAGGTGAAGCTCTCGGCGAGATTGGAAGCAGTGGTAGCGCTCGTGGCACCGCTGTCCATCTCCACTTCGGCATCTCGTGGCCTACAGCGGAATACGAAGGAGAATATCCATGGTGGATCAGAAGGGGATTGGTTAATCCCTACCGCTATCTCAAATCGTGGCAGTCAGGCAAAGATCTGTCGCCGGTAAAGAGCGTCAATGATCTGAAAGTGAAATCAGGCGGAGTGGTGAAGAAACCAAAAGAGTAAAACTCATCTGGTGAAAGTCGAAGGGCCCCAGCTTTCGCCGGGGCCCTTCGATTGACAGTGTGATCGACTAGTTAGGGACTACCTGGTCGGCCTGAGGACCCTTCGGTCCCTGGACGACTTCGAAAGTCACCGCTTGTCCCTCATTGAGGCTGCGATATCCGTTTCCTTGGATCGCTGAGTAGTGAACGAACACATCTTGTCCGCCACCATCTACGGCAATGAAGCCGAAGCCCTTTTCAGAGTTGAACCACTTGACTGTACCTGTTGCCATTGTCTTCCTTTTTCTATCGGTTGGCCGACATCACGATAAGTTGTCGGCAGTCTCTCCGTTTTCCAGCAAAACCGATCAAATGCAGAAGCAATGAATCCGGTACTGATAAGCGTTGGACTAGGGCAAAGTCTACCGCCAGTAAATTGCCAGTTTTGCCACTTATACTGGCGAAATGTCTGAATCACTCCGTAGCAATTTCCGAAGCGCGATGACGCTCACCATCCCTGCCACCATCCTTGCCGCGGCGCTCGCCCTCGGCCTCAATCAAGTCGGCTCTGGGTTTGCTGCACGTAACGACACTGGAATCTCCGTTACTGGTTCGGCTCGAGTCAGTGCAACATCGGATAACGCCGTATGGACGCTCAATGTAAACGCGGTCTCACAGACTCTTTCGGCTGCAGTGAAGTCGGTCAACGAAGATGTGGACTCGCTTCAAAAGTACCTGCTCGATGGAGGGATTCCATCTGATGCAATCACCCTTGGTGCTTTATCTACCTATGCAAATGAAGAGTGGGTAAATGGATCCTCAACTGGTCGTATCGCGAGCTATCGCGGGGATCGACCAGTGACGGTGCGCTCGAAGGATGTAGAACTCGTCGCAAAGTTAAGTAATGGAATCGGTTCACTCCTCGAGACTGGAGTAAGCCTCAACAACATGGGGCCAAATTTCTACATCTCAAACTTGAACGAACTTCGTCCTCAACTTCTTGCTGAAGCGATGCGCGATGCAAAAGTTCGCGCCGAGGCAATCATGGATGCAACTGGTGGCAAGTTGGGCGCAGTTGTCGCTGTGAGAAGTGGGCCATTCCAGGTGACTTCGCCAGATTCGGTCGATACATCTGCTGGCGGCTTCTATGACACTTCAACAATAGAGAAGACAGTGACATCGACTGTGACGGTGACCTTCAAGACCGAGTAGTTGTAACGGATCTAGATCGAACCGAATGCAACGACGACATTATGTCCACCAAAGCCAAATGAGTCATTGAGGGCAACCACTCTCTTTCCTTCAAGCGGTCTTGGCTTCTCACGAACTACATTAAGACTTATCTCGGGATCGAGTTGATCGATATTGATTGTTGGCGGTGCCACTCTCTCTTGAAGTGCAAGCACGGAGAAGATTGACTCGATAGCTCCCGCTCCACCTAAGAGATGACCTGTCATGGATTTCGTCGCCGAGACCAAAACATTCGGTAAATGACTTCCGAGCGCCAAGGTGAGTGCATGTGCTTCTGCGATATCCCCGGCAGGTGTAGAGGTCGCGTGAGCATTGATGTGAAGAACATCCTCAGTAGAGATATTCCCATCTGCAAGTGCCATAGAAATCGCACGGACCACGCCATCACCCTGGGGATCTGGCGCTGCAATGTGGTGGCCATCAGATGTGATCCCTCCGCCAAGGACTTCACCATAGATTCGAGCAGAACGAGCCTTGGCAGATTCATACTCCTCAAGTATCAAGACGGCGCCACCTTCACCCAGAACAAAACCATCTCGCGCTCTGTCGTAGGGGCGTGATGCCTTCTCTGGCTCATCACTTCGTGTGGAGAGCGCTTTCATTGATGCAAATGCCGCGAGCGGCAGTGGATGTATCGCCGCTTCTACGCCACCTGCAAAGACAAGATCCGCTTTACCTTCTCGAATCATGCTTAAACCCTGCGCTACTGCCTCAGCACCTGAAGCGCAAGCACTGACCGGTGTGTGCACGCCTGCGCCGGCACCAAATTCCAAACCAACATGAGCAGCGGGTCCATTTGGCATCAACATGGGAACAGTATGTGGACTTACCTGGCGTGCACCTTTGGTTCGCCAAATATCGTATTGCTCAATGAGAGTAGTGACGCCGCCTATTCCCGAGGCAATCGTTACAGCGGTCCGCAGCGGATCAATTGTTGGCGAACCTGCGTCGGCAAATGCCTCCCGTGCCGCGATGAGCGCGAATGCCTCTGAGCGATCAAGTTTTCGCAGAGCGATGCGATCCATGACTTCACTTGGATCTACAGCAACTGAAGCGGCAATAGATATGGGTAGAGTAGAGACCCACTCTGCTTCGATTCGCTGAACGCCAGATTGGCCAGCAAGGAGCGCTCGCCACGTTGTTGGGACATCTCCGCCAAGCGGCGTCGTGGCACCGAGACCAGTGACGACGACGCGACGATTCATTGCTCGGGGTTACGCAGCGGCTTTGACGATATAGGCAACTGCATCGCCAACTGTCTTCATATCACTCACTGCTTCATCAGGAATCTTGATACCGAAACGTTCTTCTGCCGCCACAACAACTTCCACCATCGAGAGGGAATCGACATCTAAATCGTTGGAGAAGTCCTTGGACATCTCCACATCACTTGGCTTGATGCCTGCTACTTCCTCAAGGATCTCTGTAAGCCCTTGAAGGACTGCGCTCTCACTTAGTGCCATCGTTCATTCCTCTCTCACTACTAGGGATTATCATCGCAAAATCGTTACTTGGGTTCTGGCGGGAGCAACGCTACCTGTCCGGCATAGACCAACCCCGCTCCGAAACCAATCAACAGCGCACTCTTTCCATGTAAGTCGGGTCTTTCCGAAAGAAGTGCATCCATCGCCAGGGGAATGGATGCGGCAGAGGTATTGCCTGCAGTTCGAACATCCTTCGCAATCGCCACTCGTTCCGGTAACTTCATAGCTTTTGCAAGTGCATCAATGATCCGTAAGTTCGCCTGATGCGGAATGAAGGCATCTAATGTATCGACGGTAAGCCCGGCCTTTTGAATTGCTTCGAGCGCAACGGGTGCCATTTCGTAAACTGCCCAGCGGAAGACAGTCTGTCCTGCCATTGAAATTTCCGGCCAAGACATCTCTGCAGAATCTCTGATTTCTATCCATGACGGTTCAAGAGTGATTGCCTCGCGATTTGTGGCATCAGATCCCCAGACCATCGGCCCGATACCGCTTTCTCTTGATGGGCCTACCAATACTGCACCCGCGCCATCTGCAAAAATAAAGGCAGTGCCTCGATCATCTGGATCGGTGAAATCAGTCAATCGCTCAACACCGACAACTAGAACATATTTCGCAGTACCCGCGCGGATCAGATCGGAGGCCATGCCAAGTCCGTAACAGAAACCGGCGCAAGCAGCCGAGATATCAAAGGCGGCGGCTCTTGGATTTCCCAATTCTCGAATCAGTTCAGTCGCGCCACTTGGCGTTTGGTAGGGATAGCTGACCGTCGCCATGATCACGGCATCTACCTCGCTCATGGGAACACCAGCTCGCTTGAGCGCTAACTCCGATGCGGCTTTCGACATGGCAATGACGGTCTCTTCACTTGTTGCGAACCTTCGCGATTCAATGCCAGAACGCTCTCTTATCCACTCATCGCTTGACTCGATTCGATCGACGATTTCAGAGTTAGCAACGATCCGTGATGGTCGATAACTTCCAACGGAGAGGATTCGTGATTCTTGGTTGGGAGTTCTGAAATTAAGCGTCATGTCCGAGGCTCCACGACATCATTATTGCGCCTTAGCAAGGAATTCCTGGGCAGAATCGAGATCAGATGGGCCTTTGATCGCGAATGTGCGCACTTCGGGTAGTTCTCGTTTGATCAGTCCGATGAGAGTTCCGCCCGGAGCAACTTCAAGGAGATCGGTCACTCCTAGTTCACGCATCTGCTTCATGCAAAGGTCCCATCTCACGGGACTTGAAATTTGCGATACTAAACGCTCTTTAACATCGTCACCAGAATTGATAACAGAACCATCTCGATTGGATAAGAGGATTGAGTCAGGGTTGCGGAATTCGATAGTTCTTACAAAACTTTGAAAAAGCAGCTGAGCAGAGCTCATGTGATGAGTGTGAAACGCGCCCGCAACTTCTAAGCGGCGAACCCTGGCACCACTTGGTGGATGTTCAGACAATCTCTCAAGATCTCGAATGAGTCCAGCAGCGACAATCTGGCCTGCCCCGTTTTCATTGGCGGCCTCAAGGTTCAACTCTTGAAGGCGGACTATGACATCTTCTCGTGCGCCACCAAGGATTGCGCTCATCCCGGTCTTCTTCTCGCTCGATGCTGATGCCATTACATTGCCGCGATTGGCCACAACTCGGATCGCATCTTCTTCGTCGAAGACGCCCGCACAATAGGCAGCGCTAATCTCGCCAACTGAGTGCCCAGCAAAGAGAATGGAATCCCCGCAGATTACTCCTCTCATGAGATGCCAACTAAGAAGAGAAGTTGCAACGATCAATACTTGAGCATTTGAAGTATCTCTCACTTCATCTACTCCCGCAGTAGTGCCAAGCCTGAGTAGTTCTCGCCCCGAAAGTTCGGACCATTGTTCGATCTTTTCGCGGACCCCTGCAATCTCAAGCCATGGTGAGAGCATTCCTGGGCTTTGCGAACCTTGACCGGGGGCAAGGATTGCCAACATGTCCTAAATACTAAGTGTCACTTCGCTTTACGCGAAAGTAATGTGATGGACCAGCCAAACCTGGACCGAGTGAGGAGCAAGAGTCGTTGCGTCATTTGGTGACCGAAGTTGGGGTTCGTACTCGGCAACTGATTGCGATGAGTCGAATATAGAACGGTAGGAATCCCCCCACCGCTTATCCGGTAACTGAAATCGGGCCTCTTCGCGAGACCCATTGACGAGCATTAAGAGTCCCTGCTCTTCTTTCGCTTCGAAAAATATTGCTAACTCCATTCGACCACGCTCATGCCAGTCTTCGTGACTCATCTCGAGTCCATCGCTTCGAAACCAAGCGATATCTTTTCGATTGGTCTCCCTATCGATACTTCCAGTAAAGAAATCTGAGATGAGGTGATTGAGGTATAGAGAGCGAATCTCGACCAATCGCTCGACAGTTGCCAGTAAGTCCTCTGCCGATGATGCCGATGAATCATCGTTCTGCCACGAGAGGTAGAGCCCACCGTTGAAATTCGCTGGAGAGTTGGGATTTTCATCTCGGTCAATTGTGAAGGCGTTATTCGATCCAGATTGGGTTCGAGAACGTTCATCGCCCATAGTGATCATAGGAACCCCTGCCGAAAGAAGAAGTGTTGCCAGGATCGACTTCTGCAACCTTCTTCTCAAAACTTCTATCTCGATCTGATCTGTTGGGCCTTCGGTACCTAGATTCCACGATCGATTCTCATTTGATCCATCGCGATTGGATTCACCGTTAGCTAGATTCTGCTTCTCTTGATAGCGGACTAAATCATGCAATGTGAATCCATCATGGGCAGTGACGAAATTGATTGAGGCATCTGGTCCCCGTTGGTGGAAGAGATCATCTGATCCACTCACTCGCCGAGCAAGATCTGCGACTCCTACCGCTTCACCGCACGCATGTTGACCAAGCCAGAAGTTCCTAACGCCATCTCGATAACGATCGTTCCATTCACGCCAGGGTTTTGGAAATGCCCCAAGTGAGTACCCGCCTATATCCCACGGCTCGGCGATCAACTTTCGGTCGCGAAGAATTGGGTCCGAGTGAATTAACTCGATCAACTCATGAGCGCCAGGATCTGGAATTCCATTTGTATCTCGAGTGAGCGCGGTGGTGAGGTCGAATCTGAATCCATCGACGCCGATCACTTCACTCCACCAAAGAAGTGAATCGATCATCAAATCCTGTGTCATCGGATTTGATGCATTGATCGTGTTTCCGCATCCAGTGAAATCAGCCAGTTCTCCATCGTCATCATGAAGGTAATAGGCGAGGGCATCAATACCTCGCCATGAGAGCATCGCGCCACTCTTGCCACCTTCGCAGGTGTGATTGAAGACGAGATCAAGAATCACTTCAATTCCTGCGCGATGAAGCGCGTCGATTGATTTCTGTAACTCCGTCACTGGATCCTGCGTTGCGCTGTACTCGGGATGAAGTGCTTGAAAAGAGATTGGGTTATAGCCCCAGAAGTTCTCGCGTCCTCGCGCCTTGATCGCGGGTTCCGTGGCAAAATGATGTATCGGTAGTAGTTCAAGCGCGCTCACACCAAGGGTTTTGAGATATTGAATCGTCGAACTCTCGCCCAGCGCAGCATAAGTTCCTCGAAGCTCTTTCGGTATTGACTCATTCATCTTGGTAAAGCCTTCGACATGTGCTTCATAGATGAGAGTCTCACTCCAAGGGCGATTGGGGCGATTTATCTCCCTGGATCTCAAATCGGTAACTACGGAGTAAGGCAGTAACCCGGCAGAATCGCGGTTATCGCTGATAAGAGAATCGCCGTTACCAATTTCATCTACTGAATGATGGGCAAAAATCGCGGGGTCCCTCGCTACCTGCCCATCAAGAAGATGCGCATAAGGATCGATTAAGAGTTTTGCCGGATTGAAATGCGACCCTCTTGCTGGGTCCCATTCGCCGTGCATCCGGTAGCCGTATCTCTGACCCGTGCCAACGCCAGGGATATGAACAGTCCAGAGGGTTGAGTCGCTCGCTACGCGCTCGAGAGCGGTACGGCTTTCACGTAAAGGACCATCGCCCTCCTCGTGAAAGAGGGCAAGCTCGACACGGTGCGCCCGCGGAGCGCGGATCGCGAATCTTGTGCCATCGCCCTCCAGAAAGGAGCCAAGTCGTGGCCGTGAGCGCATCGCGTCACCTTATATATCGACCGGTGGAAATCGAGTGAGCCTCACTTTCAGTTAGAGGAGAAAGTGACTGACCAGTAACATCCGCGCCATGAAGATCGCAGTCTGCGTCAAACAAGTTCCTGATTCCTGGGCAGAGAAGAAGATGGTCGACGGTCGCCTTGATCGAGAGAGCGTCGATGCTGTCCTCAATGACCTCGATGAATATGCGATCGAAGAGGTGCTTCGACTCGTTGAGCCACTCAATGAGGCTGCCGGGAGCGATGCCCATACAGTGACGCTTCTTTCTATGGGACCGGATAGAGCAAGCGAGGCAATACGTAAAGGTCTTTCCATGGGCGCGCATGATGCGATTTTGGTTTCTGATCCAGCGCTCGCCGGAAGTGATGCGCTCGCCACCTCCAAAGTTTTGGCGAAAGTCATTGCAGATGGCGGTTTTGACTTGGTCTTCTGTGGCACCGAATCAACCGATGCCCGTATGAGCGTTATTCCGGCGATGCTCGCCGAACGTTTGGGTTGGGCACATCTCACTTTCGCAGGTGCAGTCCGTGTCGATCTTGCTGGCAAGAAAGTTGAGATCGACCGAATGACTGAGTTTGGCGTAGAGACGATGTCTGCATCGTTGCCTGCAGTGGTAAGCGTTATTGAGAAGATCAATGAACCGCGTTATCCATCTTTCAAAGGAATCATGGCGGCGAAGAAGAAGACAATCGAGACAAAATCACTCGCATCAATCGGCATCGAGTCGAGTGCCGTCGGATCGAGTGCATCGTGGTCGAAGGTGGAGGGTGCTATCGCGCGACCACCACGTGATAAGGGAATCAAAGTAGAGGACTCTGGCAATGGTGGCGAGAAGTTGGTTGATTTCTTGATGGAGAAGAGGCTGGTATGAGCGCGCTGGTATTGATGGACCACCAAGACGGTTCAATCGCAAAGAGTGGTACCGAACTCGCAACATTTGCAAAGCGCCTTGGTAACGTCACTGGCGTTCTCCTCGTTGCACCAGGTGAAGGAGATGCCCTGATTAGCGGCGCTTCCAGCGCAAGTCTTGATTCACTCGTCGTTGTGGAATCAAAAGATTTCAAGGAGCATGGCATCACCGCGATGGCGAAAGCTCTGACAAAACTAGTCAAGGATCGCAATCCCAAGGCGCTCTTAATCGCATCGAGTTCGCGCGGCAAAGAAATCGCAGCCAGGGTAGCCGTCGCTACCGAGAGTGGAATCATCACGGATGCGATTGATATCGATGCGCAACGTCAGACAACGCAATCAGTCTTTGGCGGATCCTTCACTGTCTCTTCCTCAGTGACTACACCAGTAGCTATCGTCACGATTCGACCAAGTTCTATCGATGCGCCAGAAGTGACTTCAACTCCCGCAGTCGAAAAAATTGATTTTGCACTCTCAGATGGAGAGCGAGCAGTGACGATCAGCAAAGTTGAGCCTGCGCTCAAAGGTGGCAGACCAGAACTCACTGAAGCGAAAATCGTTGTCTCAGGTGGGCGTGGCACTAATGGAGATTTCAAACCAGTAGAAACACTTGCTGATCTCCTAGGAGCCGCAGTAGGTGCATCGCGAGCTGCAACTGACGCTGGTTGGTATCCGCATACACATCAAGTAGGTCAGACCGGAAAGACAGTGAGTCCACAGCTCTACGTTGCCTGCGGAATTTCAGGAGCGATTCAACATCGCGCCGGGATGCAAACGAGTAAGACGATTGTGGCAATCAACAAAGATCCAGAAGCGCCGATCTTTGATGTCGCAGATTTTGGCGTAGTTGGCGATCTCTTCGCTGTCTTGCCGCAAGCCTCTGAGCGTTTGGCCAAGCGTCCCTCCTAAGGAAGTCGATATCTAGCGCAGTTGTAACCCAAGGGATTGCCCATCTTCGGCTCTCTACACTTAGACCATGAAACGTCGCATCTACTTTGACCATGCTGCGACGACGCCGATTTCGCCTAAAGTTCTCGAGGAATTAGGTCGCGAAGCTGGATTGATAGGTAATCCATCGAGTCTGCACTTCTTTGGCCGTCAGGTGCGAGAACAAGTGGAGAGTGCCAGAGAAGAAATTGCAGCCGCTCTCGGTGCAAAAGCCAGTGAAGTGATTTTCACGGGATCTGGGACCGAGGCAAATAACACTGCAATCAAAGGTCTCTTTTGGAAGCGAGCGCCTCGAAAGGTCATTGTTAGCACGTCGATCGAACATCACGCAGTCTTGGATCCGATCCACTGGCTTGTGCAACATGAAGGAGCGCTACATCGCAATCTGCAGGTAGATCGCCGCGGCTGCCCAAATTTCAGGCAGTTGAAGGAGATTGTCGACCAAGAGGGCGATGAGATCGCGCTTATCTCGTTGATACATACAAATAATGAACTTGGAACGGTGATTGACCTTGAACGGATCTCATCCATCATTGGGGGGATTCCACTTCACCTGGATGCGGTACAGAGTCTTGGAAAAGTGAATTTCAATTTTCAAGCAAGCGGCGCAATCTCAGCAGCAATCTCGGCGCATAAAGTTGGTGGTCCACTTGGAGTGGGAGCGCTTCTCCTTCGCCATGGCATTGATGTAACGCCGCTTCTTCATGGCGGTGGGCAGGAACGAGATATCCGCTCCGGCACGCTCAACGCGCCAGGGATTCTCGCCTTTGCTCTCGCCATCAAGGAGATGAAAGAGAATTTCAATTCGCAAGTGGAGAAGGTCAAAGGATTGCGCGCACGAATGATTGCCATCATCAACGAGAAAGTGCCTGATGCATCTTTCAATGGAACGGGTGATGCGCCTGGAATTCTCAATGTCACCTTTCCAGGTACGGATAACGAAGCATCACTTCTCCTCTTTGATAGCGCGGGGATTGCTGCATCTACCGGCTCAGCCTGTAGTCAAGGAGTGGCTGAGACCAGCCATGTACTGCTTGGCATTGGGCTGAGTGAGAGTGAGGCGCGTTCAACTCTTCGATTCTCTCTGAACCATCGCAATGATATGGATGAAGTGGAGTATTTCGGAGAGGTTCTGACCAATGTGATTGCTAAAGCCAGGGCCGCTTTCGCGGCGGGGAGCAGATCATGAAATTAATCGCTGCAATGAGTGGCGGAGTTGATTCTGCTGTGGCGGCAGCGCGGGCGCACGAGGAGGGACATGAAGTAATAGGTGTTCACCTGGCGCTCTCGAAGAACCCACAGAAGTATCGATCGGGAGCGCGCGGATGCTGCACTGTTGAAGATTCACATGATGCTCGCCGAGCCGCTGATCGAATCGGGATTCCTTTCTATATCTGGGATATGTCTGATGAATTCCATCAAGGGGTCGTCGAGGATTTCCTTTCAGAGTATCAATCAGGTAGAACTCCCAATCCTTGCCTTCGCTGTAACGAGAAGATCAAGTTTGCTGCCGTGCTCGATCGTGCGCGTGCGATGGGGTTTGATGGCGTTGTCACTGGTCACTATGCCCAGATACGAGATGCCAGTATCGATGGGCTAAGTTTTCGAGCAATGTATCGGGCGATAGATCCGGCCAAGGACCAGTCATATGTGCTCGCTGTGCTCAATGGCGAACAACTTAATGGAGCATTCTTTCCGCTTGGCGATACGACAAAAGAGAAGATCCGCGAAGAAGCGAAGCGACGAAATCTTGCCGTAGCAGCCAAGCCTGATAGTCATGACATATGTTTTGTCCCTTCTGGGGATAATGCAGGTTGGCTTCGCGAGCGGTTAGGAAGTGAAACCGGAGCGATCATCGATGAAAGCGGTGAGAAGTTGGGTGAACATCGTGGCGCATATACCTACACCGTCGGGCAACGCCGGGGCCTTGGGATCACCAAACCACGAGAAGATGGTGCGCCAAGATATGTACTGCGGATCGAGCCGATTTCGAACACGGTTGTCGTAGGTGAACGAGATTCTCTCGCCATAACCGAGATCATTGGGGAGCGTGTGATTTGGTGTGGGCCAGCGCCGAAAGCGGCGATGAGTGGCGCTGACTCCGGATCTGCCAGAGGCCTGGTTCAGGTACGTGCCCATGGAAAAGCGATTGGGTGCAGTTACACCATGGTTGGCGGTAGCGATAGAGACGACGATGGAGATGTCAACGGAAAGAAGATACGGATCACCTGTGATGAGCCAATCTATGGCCTTGCTCCAGGGCAGGGCGCGGTTCTCTACGATGGTGATCGCGTCGTAGGAAGTTCTACGGTGCTCGAGACGCGATGATCGTTGTTACCACTCCTAATCTTTCTCTTTGCAACTACAGCGAGGCTCTCTGATGAGCAAAGGTGAAGAGGGCTCGAAGGTACGTCACCGGATGCAAGAGCTGGTTGAGTCAATTCGTGAGCACCAATATCGCTATTACGTCGAAGATAAACCGACGATTAGTGATGGGGAATTTGATTCGCTCTTGCGGGAGTTACAAGGTCTAGAACAAGAAAATCCGGCGCTGATTGACCCCAACTCTCCAACCTTAGATATTGGTGGCGGGTTTGCTACCCACTTCGCTCAAATTGACCATCTCGAGAAGATGATGAGCCTTGATAACGTCTTTGATGATGAGGAGTTGGAAGAATGGTTTGATCGATTAGAAGGAAAGTCCGAGAGCCCATTGACCTGGCTCTGCGAAGTGAAGGTGGATGGACTTGCGATCAATCTGCTCTACGAGAAAGGGCGGCTCATTCGGGGCCTTACTCGAGGAAATGGAACCACTGGTGAAGATGTAACGCTCAATGTCAAGACGATCAAGAATATCCCGACTGCATTGCAGGGTAATGATTCATCCTTCAAGATTCCGGATCTGATCGAAGTGAGAGGAGAGGTCTTCTTTCCATTTCTTGCCTTCGAGGAATTGAATGAAGCGATGGCAGAGAGCGGTAAGGCCCCCTTTGCAAATCCGCGGAATGCCGCAGCAGGATCGCTTCGTCAGAAGGATCCTCGGACAACTGCTTCAAGACCACTCTCCTTGATTGTCCATGGAATCGGTCGCATTGAGGGAGCGGAGTTCGAGTCTCAAGGGGATGCCTATCAAGCGATGGCCTCATGGGGCCTTCCAACGAGTGCGCACGTGAAAGTGGTTTCCAGCCGGAGCGAAGTGAAGAAATACATTAAATATTTTCTTGACCATCGCCATGACCTTGAACACGAGATCGATGGAGTAGTGGTCAAAGTCAATGAGCGAAGACTTCAAGAGTCGATCGGCTTTACCTCAAGGGCTCCTCGTTGGGCGATTGCCTATAAGTATCCACCTGAAGAGGTGACGACGAAGTTACTTGATATTCGAGTGAGTGTTGGGCGCACTGGACGGGTGACTCCGTTTGCCTATTTGGAACCAGTCCATGTCGCTGGCTCCACAGTCACTCATGCCACCCTGCATAACCAGATGGAAGTTGCACGTAAAGGGATTCTCATCGGCGACACCGTCATCATTCGAAAGGCAGGGGATGTCATTCCTGAAGTCCTTGGCGCAGTCATCGAGCAGCGAAGTGGAAGTGAGAAGAAATTCGTCATGCCAACTGCTTGTCCTGAATGTGGAAGCGAATTGTCGGCAGCGAGTGAAGGCGATGTAGATATCCGTTGCCCAAATACGCGAAGCTGCCCAGCACAGCTTCGAGAACGCCTCTTCTATATTGGTTCTCGTTCAGCGCTCGATATTGATGTGCTGGGATATGAATCCGCCAATGCACTCCTTGAATCAGGCGCTATCGCTGATGAAGGAGATCTCTTTGATCTCAGCAAGAAGAACTTGGAAGAGATCGAATTCTTCTGCAAGAAAGATGGAACGCTCTCCGCAACCGCTGAGAAATTCCTAATCGCGCTGGAAGGTGCGAAAGAGCGACCGCTCTGGCGGGTACTGGTGGCACTCTCCATTAGACATGTTGGACCGACCGCGGCGACGGCGCTCGCGGATCATTTTGGCTCGATGGAATCGATTCGATCAGCGACTCTTGAAGAGTTGGCCGAGGTTGATGGTGTCGGTTCAATCATCGCTGAGTCGATTATCGAATGGTTTTCCGTGGGATGGCATAAAAAAATCGTTGAGAAGTGGACGAAAGCAGGAGTGTGCATGGATCTTGTGCGAGCGCGGAGTGGAAAGCAGACTCTGGCTGGGCTGACCATAGTAGCGACCGGTTCTTTGGTTAACTTCACACGAGATTCAGTGACCGAGGCGATCACTTCACATGGCGGGAAAGCAAGTAGTTCAGTGAGTAAGAAAACCGATTTCGTCGTGGCCGGCGAAGGCGCTGGAAGCAAGTTGGAGAAGGCTGAAGAACTTGGGGTTCGAGTCTTGAATGAGGCGGAATTCGCCACGCTCTTGGAGTCAGGTCCAGATGCGCTCGAATAATCGCCCGAACAATCGCTAGAATCCCCGCATGCAGAAACTTTTCAATGTCGCAGCGATTTTTCTCTCTGGCGAAGGTGGACGTGAACTTCCCGCATCACCACTCTTCTTCGGCCTATTCTTTTTTGGTGCCTTGATGTTTCTCCTGTATTTGACGCTGAGAATTGATCGCGACTAATCATTTGTGATTGGTCTCTACGGCGGAACTTTCGATCCTATTCATAACGGACACCTTCACGTTGCAAGGCAGCTACTGACCTCTGGTCGAATCTCAAAGGTGTTACTTATTCCTGCAGGTGAACCACAGTTGAAGACTCCGCCTCAAGCATCAGGTGAGCAGCGAATCGAGATGTGTCGTCTTGCTATCGCTGATTCCAGCAAGAGCGCCGATCTTGCTATTGAAGTGAACGATATCGAGCTCAATCGTTCCGGTCCCTCATACGCCATCGATACCGTCACTGAGTTGATGAAGGTCCATCCCAGGGAAGAGTTCGCATGGATCATCGGAAGCGATGCTTTCCGAAGAGTCGATCAATGGCATGAAAGTGCGAGATTGCAGGATTTGATTTCTTTTATCGTGATAGAGCGTCCAAGTAATGAAGATAAGAGAGACGATGTTGATGATACTGAAGAGTTTGCATCAGTTGATATTGATGCGCTCTCGATTTCATCGACCGAGATAAGAGCGAGGATTGCCCGCGGCGAATCCGTAGATTCGCTAGTTTCGCCCTCCGTAAGCAAATTCATCGGAGAGAATGATCTCTATGCCCGCACGTGACTCCACTATTGCTTTGACGCGGCTTGCATCAGCAGCGATTTCGGAAAAGCTTGGTTTTGACCTTGTGGCGATTGACCTATCTGGCGAGATGGTCCTCAGTGAAGTTTTCTTGATTGCAAGTGCACGAAATGAACGCCAGGTAGAGGCGATCGCCGATGAGGTCGAACGCCTTTTGGCGAAGTCTGGAGAGGAGCCGGCACGGCGCGAGCGAAGTGCAAACTGGGTCTTACTTGATTACTCAGATCTTGTCGTTCATATCCAGAGTGAAGAGGTCCGCCGCTATTACATGCTTGATCGACTCTGGAATGACTGCCCCACAATTGAACTCAATCTCGAAATCCGATCAACGAGCGATTCGAAGTAAGCGTCAGCAATGAAGCAGATCATCCTTTGGCGTCATGGGCAGACAGATTGGAATGTTGAGAATCGATTTCAGGGTCACTCTGATATCCCACTCAACGCCGTGGGTCATTACCAGGTCAAGCAAGCGGCGAAGATCCTGCGCGATCTCGAGCCGACGAAGATCATCTCAAGCGACCTTGGACGTGCGCTTCAAACAGCGAGTGCGCTGGCGACCTTGGTTGGGTTAGAGGTGATTGAGGATGTCCGACTTCGAGAGACAAATGGTGGAAAGTGGGAGGGAAAGACCGGTGCTGAGAATCGAGCGATGGATTATGAGAGATTCATCCGCTGGATCGATGGCACTGATGAACCTGCAGGAGAGATAGGAGAGCGAAGGAGTGAAGTGGCGTCCAGGTCTACTGCCGCAATTTTCGATCATCTTGATCTTTCAAATCGCTCGAAGGACGAGCGATTGGTAGTTGTTACTCATGGTGGAACTGCCAGATGTGTTCTGGGAACAATTCTGGAGATTCCTCTTCATAGTTGGGGCGCTATCGGTGGTCTTGCCAATGCATCGTGGTCAGTCCTTGATGAAAATCGTCACTCCGAACAACTCCGCTGGATTCTCGCCGAGCACAACGCATTCACTATTCCAGAGCCTGTACTTGGCGAAGAGAGTGGCAGTAACGATTTCGCTTGATCGCGCCCCTCAAATTTCTGTCGGCTTGCCACTGATATAAGGTGTGCCTTCTCGGGGCTATAGCGCAGCTGGTAGCGCACCTGCATGGCATGCAGGGGGTCAGGGGTTCAAATCCCCTTAGCTCCACATAAAACGAAGAATGTTTTTGCTTTATTTGGTCATTCAACTGTAAGGAATCAAGAGATGCGTATACCTAATAGTTGGCAAGCCAAGGACATCACTGACCAGAGTGGTAAGAGATTCTTAATCACTGGTGGGACAAGTGGGATTGGTCTAGAAGCTGCGCGTGAGATTGCTCGCGCCGGCGGTGAAGTAATCATCGCTGCAAGGAATCCGAAGAAGGCTGACCAGGTAGCGTCACAACTTGGACGCGAACGGGTCAGTTGGATTGAGGCAGATTTCGCTTCACTTCAATCAGTCCGCGAGGCGGCACAACAGGTTGGCGAAATCGATGTACTAGTTCTCAACGCAGGAATTATGGCAATTCCATTCACAAGCTCTCGCGATGGATTCGAGATGCAGATTGCCGTTAACCATCTGGGACAGTTCGCCTTTGCCGGGCTTATCTCGGATCGAATCAAGGAGCGAGTAGTCACCGTCTCAAGTACTGCGCATCGCATGGGAGATTTTGGCGGTGGCAGTATCGATGAGATCGAAGATCGAATCATCGCTGAACGAGTGAGAGAGGGATATGCGCCATGGCGCGCCTATGGCGTCAGCAAATTTGCGAACATCCTCTTCACTTTCGAACTAGAGAGGTTGGCCAGGAGTAAGGGTTATCCATTTATCGCATTGGTCGTGCACCCTGGTTACTCCAACACCAATTTGCAATATGTCGCCCCAGAGATGAAAGGTGACAAGAGGGCCTTGAAGGCGATTGGTTTCGTCAACAATGTCTTTGCGCAGAGCGCATCGCAGGGCGCTCTACCTACCCTTGCCGCTGCAACAATTGACGATATTCAAGGTGGAAGTTTCATCGGTCCTGATGGATTCCTTGAGATACGTGGCTACCCTCGATTCACAAGAGCTCGCTCCGGTGCTTATGATCAACAAGTCGCAAGAAATCTCTGGCATGTAAGCGAATCGCTGACAGGTGTCACCTGGCGTAAGTAAGGAAGGTAAACTCGCGCCTTATGTCCGAGAAGATGGATGGCGAGCGTCTCGATTCACGACATGAGGCATATGACATCCAGGGCGTTCAAGAGAAGTGGCTCAAGGTATGGGACGAGTTAGCGCCATTTAAATCCGGTGATCCCAAGGATTCTCGCCCGAAGAAATATGTCTTGGATATGTTTCCATATCCCTCGGGAGATCTGCATATGGGCCATGCCGAGGCATACGCTCTCGGTGATGTGATTGCCAGATATTGGGTGCAACGAGGATTCAATGTTTTGCATCCAATCGGTTGGGATGCTTTTGGGTTACCTGCAGAGAATGCCGCGATAAAACGCAATTCAGATCCACGTGAGTGGACCTATGAAAATATAGCGACACAGCGAGCCTCGATGAGGCGCTATGCCTGTTCCTTCGACTGGGAACGGATGTTCAATACCTGTGATCCTGAGTATTACAAGTGGAACCAATGGATATTCCTTCGCTTCTACGAACGCGGTCTTGCCTATCGGAAAGATTCCGCGGTCAATTGGTGTCCGGATTGTCAGACCGTCCTTGCAAACGAACAGGTAGTAGCCGGGCTCTGTGAACGTTGCGATACAGCAGTGACAAAGAAGAAGTTGAACCAGTGGTATTTCAAGATTACCGATTACGCCGAACGACTTCTTGCCGATATGGCAGAACTTGAGGGCAAATGGCCTGAGAAAGTCCTGACCATGCAACGGAACTGGATCGGAAAGTCGACCGGAGCGAAGGTGGACTTTGCGATCGAAGGTCGAGAGAGTCCAGTTACGATTTTCACGACTCGCCCCGACACTCTCTTTGGTGCAACATTTATGGTCGTTGCAGTAGATAGTGATCTTGCCCGAGAGCTTGCTACCGGAAGCGGCGTCGAAGGTGAGTTTGAGAGATATCTCGATTCAGTGCGAGCAGCTACTGATATCGACCGACTCTCAACGGAGCGAGCAAAGACCGGGGTCTTCCTCAATCGCTTCGCAATCAATCCAGTCAACGGTGAGCGAATTCCAATTTGGGCAAGTGATTATGTGCTTGCCGATTATGGAACTGGTGCGATCATGGCCGTTCCAGCACATGATCAACGTGACCTTGATTTTGCCAGGGCGATGGGTCTTTCCATTCGAGTTGTCGTTGACACCGGGGATGAAGATCCCATGGAGAGTGGGACCGCAACCGATGGTGATGGAGTTTTGGTCAACTCAGCTTCGTATAACGGTATGGCTGTTGCTCCCGCAGGAGAAAAGATAGTCGCTGACCTTGCCGCTAAAGGTTCAGCCGAGGCTACGGATAACTATCGACTCCGTGATTGGCTCATCTCACGTCAGAGATTCTGGGGAACACCTATTCCGATCATTCACTGCGAAAAGTGCGGTGAAGTTCCTGTCCCAGATCAATCTCTTCCGGTGAAACTTCCCACTGCGACCGATATCGACCTCAAACCAAAGGGAGTATCACCACTTGCCACAGCAGATGAGTGGGTCAATGTCGCGTGTCCCAAGTGCAGCGGACCGGCGCGAAGAGATACCGACACGATGGATACCTTCGTAGATTCTTCCTGGTATTTCCTTCGCTACACCAGCGTTGATGTCCATGAGAAGCCATTCGATCTCGATGCGGTCAAGACCTGGCTACCTGTCGATCAATATGTGGGTGGCGTGACTCACGCGATCTTGCACCTTCTCTATGCCAGGTTCTTCACAAAGGCACTTCACGATATGGGATATCTAGATTTCACCGAACCTTTCACTCGACTACTCAATCAAGGAATGGTCTTGATGGATGGCTCTGCGATGAGTAAGAGTCGAGGAAATCTTGTTCGCCTCTCAGATGAACTTGGCAAGCATGGTGTCGATGCGATTCGACTCTCGATGGTATTTGCCGGACCACCCGAGGATGATGTCGATTGGCGGGATGTATCTCCCTCAGGTTCGGTGAAATTCTTGAGCCGAGCACTTCGCATCTCACAAGATGTCACATCTACCCCAGGTGTCGATGTCGCAACTGGCCATCTTCCACTCCGTAAGGTGACTCATAAGGCTCTTGCCGATATCGCATTCGCAGTCGAGTCCTTTAGGTTCAATGTTGCAGTCGCTCGCATCATGGAGCTAGTTAATGCCACTAGGAAAGCGATTGACTCCGGGCCAGGTGGTCAAGATCCAGCAGTCCGTGAAGCTGCTGAGGTGGTTGCTATTTCGCTCTCATTGATTGCGCCATTTACTGCAGAGGAGATGTGGGCGAGGTTAGGACATAAGCCCTCAGTCGCCCGCGCAGGATGGCCGAAGGTCGATGACTCACTATTAGTGGCAGAAAAAGTGATCGCCGTCTTGCAGGTTAACGGAAAGATTAAGGATCGCATCGAGGTAGCGCCTGGAATTGATGAGGTTGCACTTCGCGAGATTGCTCTTGCAAATCCGCAGATGCTAGAAGCAATGGCAGGGTCTGAAGTAAAGAATGTGATTGTTCGAGCGCCGAAGTTGGTCAACGTCGTCATCTAGAGGGTTTTCAACAGCTCTTTGATATCAACACCAGTTACTAGCTGCGCGCTCCAGAGTTTGAGCGAGCCGCTTTGATCGGGCCATGAATATTCCTGATTTCACACCGGAACAACGCAGGGGCCTTCTCGTCATCGCCATCGGCGCAATCACACTCACGATTTTCTTCTTTCTCTCTTCTAGGACTGAAGCAGTTCCAGTCTTACAGGAGCGGCCAAATTCTTCCTCGAATACTTCGTCTAATCCAGGATCAATGAACCCTGGAAGTACTAATCCCTCGACATCGAATAATCGAGTGATCTATATCGACGTGGCAGGCAAAGTGAAGGCTCCTGGCGTCTATCAACTACCTGAGGGTTCACGAGTGATTGATGCGATCACGATTGCTGGTGGATTAAAACTCGGGGTGAGCACAACCCACATCAATCTAGCTAGAAAGCTAGTTGATGGTGAACAAGTCTTGATCATGAAAGAGAAGTTCATCTCAGCGCCGACGTCCTCAGGTAGAAAGAGCATTTTCACGGGAAAGGTCTCAATCAATAGCGGAAGCAAGGCGCAGTTCGATTCTTTACCGGGGATTGGGCCAGTCATCGCCCAGCGGATCATCGACCATCGCAATAAAAACGGACCTTTTGCAACTCTTGAGTCGATTCAGTCTGTATCGGGGATTGGAGAGTCGATCTTCCGTCAGATCTCCTCTCGATTGACCCTCTGATACTCAAGAGTCGGATCACTCTCATCGCGGGAGTGATTTGGATTTCGGCCATTCTTACACTCTGGCTTGGGTGGCAGATAATGGCGGGGATTCTTCTCCTCTCACTCTTCATACTTCGCTGCACCTCACTTCGAGGTGAAGCGAATATCTATCTCCTTCTTGGCGCAGCCCTGATCTCCATATCTGCAACGGGCATCAGGAGTGAAGTTCTGGATCGGGTGGCGTTAAGTGGTGGGATTGAGTTCGAGTACATAGTTCGAAGTGATGCCAAGAAAATGCCACCGCGGGTGATTGGCTCTCACTTCACGAAGCGCAGTTGCTCCTTTCGCGCTGAAAGTAGATTCCTCGATGGCGATGCACTTCGAGTCCCGCTTCGAGTAATTGCACCCGACTGTTACCAGAGCTATGGCTTGATAGAAAGCGGCACAGGACGCATCATCCCAAGTAAAGAGAGGCGCGTTGCCTTCACACTTGTCGTTGATGAGGTGAGGGCCAACTCTCAATCACCGCTATGGCGGAATCTCGGATCACTCAGAGATGAGTTTCGCTCTCTCTTGCTCGGCAAAGGTCGAAGTGGCTCGCTTGTGCCAGGAATGGTTATTGGCGATACCGCATTGCAGGAGAGCGAGTTCTCGAATCGAATGCGCATCGCAGGTCTTTCACATCTGACCGCAGTGAGTGGAACTAATTTTTCGATAATCGCTGGGTTTGTTCTCGGTCTCACTTCACGGCTCTTTCGCAGGAGGGGTCTGCCAGTGGCAACGACCCTGGCAGTGCTAACACTTTTCGTGCTCTTAGTTCGACCATCTCCCTCAGTGCTGCGCGCTGGTGTCATGGCGTTGATTGTCTTGATAGCAGGTCTCAAGGGTGAGCGACGAGTTGGAATTGCCGCCCTTGGTAGTGCAGTTGCAATCCTTCTACTCATCGACCCGTTTCTCGCTGAAGATATTGGTTTTCTTCTCTCTGTACTGGCAACCGCTGGGATCATCATCGCTTCACCAACAATCTCGAGAAAAATCACTTCGTGGTTCGGCGCCCCAAAGTTAGTCGCTGACTTATTGGCGATTCCCTTATCGGCGACGGTCTTCACCATGCCAGTGATCGTTGCCATCTCGTCACAGTTCTCCCTTGCGCAAGTTCCAATCAACATCCTGGTCTCCCCAGTCGTCCCATGGGTGACCATCATGGGATTTCTTGCGGTAGCTCTGCTCGCCATCTCACCGCATCTGGCGTCGATCTTCGCAACTCTCTCTGAATGGGGCGCCAGGCCCATCGTCTTCTTGGCAGATCTGGCGACTCATTTTCCTTTGGTCGATGTCACAGGCGGTTGGATCGGGGCAATTACTGCCTTAGTTGGAATCGCGATTTTCTTTATCCTTTATCGAGCACTCTCAATGAAGGCGCTCATCCTCCTCGTGATTGTCACTCTCATTGGATCAACGCTGTTTATGTTCCGTCACGATGATTGGATGCTCTTTCAATGCGATGTCGGACAGGGCGATGCGCTCTTGATTCGAACTGGAAAGGCGAGTGCGGTAGTCATTGATGTAGGTCCAGATTCGAAATCGATCGATAGATGTCTTCGAGAAGCCAAGATCAAGGAGATCTCACTTCTTGTGATTACTCATTATCATGCAGATCATTACGGCGGCATCGAAGGTCTTACCCGCGGACGAAGGGTCCGCGAGTGGTGGCGGGCCGATGACCCTGATGGTCTTAGCGCACCCTTCTTCGGCGAAGTTGAGCGAGAGATTGGTCGTAAGCCACGAGTTATCGCGAAGGGCGAGCGATATAACGTGGCAGATCTATCAATCGAAGTTCTCTGGCCAGCACCAGGTGAGATGGCGATCTTCGACGCCAATCCGGGCGATGGATCAACTTTCAACAATAGAAGTATTGTCTTGATGATTGAGAAATCTGGCGCGCTTATTCTTGCTGGCGGAGATATCGAACCACCCGTACAAGAGATTATTGCCAGGGAGTACGACTTATCTAGAGTCGCCATTTACAAAGTAAGTCACCACGGTTCGAGATTTCGAAGCGCGGCATTTGATTCCGAACTCAATCCCGAGCTTGCTCTTATCAGCGTAGGAGCCAGCAATTCTTTTGGACACCCTGCTCCTGAGACCCTAGAAGTTCTCGCTCCAGCGCTCATCCATCGCACTGATCAAGATGGGTCGGCGAGAGTGCGGTGGTGGCCCCTCGTAGTGAAGTGAGTGGGCTCGGCTAGATTTCCACCCATGGCAGGGGAGATGTATCTCATTCACGGTAGCGAAGAAGTTGTCGCTGAACGCGCACTTGTTGGGATTCTTGCCGATCATAGGGACCACGAAAAGCGTGTAGTTGATTGCGCGGAAGCCGAGGTCGGTGCCGTTGCTGAAGCGACTGAACCATCACTCTTTGCTGATAAACGAATCCTTGTCGTGAAGAACCTCCAAGAACTTGATAGCGAGATGCATGACGAGGTCGATCGCTACATCCAAGATCCAGACCCAGCACTCGTAGTCGTCTGGATCCATAAAGGGGGAGTGAAGGCAAAGGGATTACTGGAGCGAGTGAAAAAGAAATCAACAAAGGTTTTTCCAGCAGAGGCGCTCAAGAAAGCTTCCGAGAAGATGGAATTCATGCAAGGTGAATTCAAGGTTCTCGGCCGCAAGATTTCTCCAGCGGCGCTAGCAGCGCTCGTTGCCGGTTACGCAGATATGAGAGAGATGGTCAGTGCCGCACGCCAGATAAACAATGACACGCCACAGGGAAAAGCTCTAGATGAAGAAGATGTGCTGGCACATACTCGCGGTAGAAAGTTAACGACTGGTTTTGATGTGGCTGATGCGGTTATTGCGAAAGATCCAAGAAAAGCACTGGTTGCGACCAGGTATGCATTCGATTCAGGAGTGGAACCAATTCAAGTTCTCTCTGCGATAACCATGTCGGTCAAATCGATGCTCAAGGTGATGGACCTGCCTCGAAGCACGAAATCGTTCGAAGTCGCAGGCGAGTTGGGGATGGCGCCATGGCAGATTGATAAAGCTCGTCGCCAGATCGCTTCTTGGTCAGAAGATGATTTTGAGATTGCACTCAATGAGATAGTTCGAGCGGATTGGGCAGTCAAGGGCGGTGAGGTCCATGCGCACTACGCAGTCGAACGAATGGTCCTTGCCATAGCCTCTGGTGGCAGATTGGTGAAATCACCTGACCAGAGCACCGCGTGGCGCAAGGTTTAACGCTCGCTTTCTTCGGTTTGAAGAGGCCATCTGCTTGCTGGTAACCTCCGCCTTCTGATTTTTACAAGGCTCCCACTACATCTTCGAGAGGTTCGTTCGTGGCAAATATCAAGTCTCAGGTAAAGCGGATCAAGACAAATGCGAAAGCGACTGAGCGAAACAAGGCTGTTCGTTCCTCGCTGAAGACCGCCGTCCGCCGATTCCGTGACGCCCTCACCGAAGGTGATTCTGCAGGTGCGAAGAAGGAACTGCGTAGCGCTACTCGAGCCCTTGATGTAGCAGTGTCAAAGGGTGTTATTCATAAAAGCCAGGCGGCCAATAAGAAGTCAGCGATGGCCCGTGCTGCCGCCAAAGCTGGCATCAAGTAATTACGAGGGTCGGTCGGTGACCGATGCCTGCTCTCTCATCTAAGAAGGCGCCGCAACCGGCAGCGACTAACCCTGCCGCCATCCGCAACTTCTGCATCATCGCTCATATCGATCACGGCAAGTCGACGCTTGCAGATCGGATGCTTCAGATCACGGAAGTGGTCGATGCCCGCAATATGCGCGATCAATATCTCGATCGCATGGATATCGAACGTGAGCGAGGCATCACCATCAAATCTCAGGCGGTTCGACTTCCGTGGCGAAGTGGAATCGATGGCCAGGAATACATCCTCAACATGATCGATACACCGGGCCATGTCGACTTCACCTACGAAGTCTCGCGCTCGCTAGCTGCATGCGAGGGAGCACTCTTGCTCGTTGACGCTGCACAGGGGATCGAGGCGCAGACTCTTGCCAACCTCTATCTTGCGATGGAGAACAACCTCACCATCATCCCGGTACTCAACAAGATAGATCTTCCTGCTGCACAGCCTGACAAATTTGCAGCGGAGTTGGCGAAGTTGATCGGGTGCGAACCGAGTGATTGCTTACGCGTCTCCGGTAAGACGGGTGAAGGGGTAAGAGAGCTCTTGGACCAGATCGTCAGAGATATTCCGCCACCGTTAGGTGATGCCAATAAGCCAGCTAGAGCGCTTATCTTCGATTCGGTCTACGACACATATCGTGGCGTAGTCACCTATGTTCGAGTAGTTGATGGAAAGCTCTCACCTCGCGACACCATTCAAATGCTCTCAACTGGCGTCAAGCATGAGATGTTGGAGGTCGGCGTCATCTCACCGGAGCCAATGGCTAGCAATGGCCTTGGCGTGGGTGAGGTGGGATACCTAATCACTGGTGTGAAAGACGTCAGGCAGAGTCGAGTTGGCGATACCGTCACGACATTTAATAAGCCTGCAAAAGAGCCGCTGGCGGGTTATAAGGACCCGAAGCCGATGGTTTTCTCTGGTCTCTATCCAATTGATGGCGATGAATATCCAGTACTCCGTGATGCTCTGGAAAAGTTGCAACTCAACGACGCAGCACTTGTCTACGAGCCAGAGACATCCGCGGCCCTTGGATTTGGATTTCGGTGTGGCTTCCTTGGATTACTTCATATGGAGATCGTGCGAGAGCGTCTAGAGCGCGAATTCAATCTCTCACTAATCTCAACCGCGCCGAACGTTGTCTATCGAGTGACCACTGATGATGGCAAGGAACTTATTGTCACCAATCCCAGTGAATACCCCGCCGGCAAGATTGCAAACGTCTTCGAGCCGGTAGTCCGTGCAACCGTTCTTTCACCAAGTGAATTCATCGGGACAATTATGGAACTCTGCCAGCAAAGACGAGGCGTCCTTCTCGGGATGGACTACCTCTCTGAGGATCGTGTGGAGATCAGATATAAGTTGCCACTCGCTGAGATCGTCTTCGACTTCTTCGACCAGCTCAAGTCACGAACCCGTGGCTATGCCTCACTTGATTATGAACCAACTGGCGAGGAAGAGGGCGATTTGGTGAAGGTCGATATCTTGCTTCAAGGTGACACCGTCGATGCATTCTCTGCGATAGTTCATCGCGAGAAGGCCTATCCCTATGGGGTGAGCATGACTCAGAAGTTACGTGAGTTGATCCCCAGGCAGCAGTTCGAAGTTCCGATCCAAGCAGCAATCGGTGCCAAGATAATCGCGCGAGAGAATATCCGTGCCATTAGAAAAGATGTTCTTGCCAAGTGCTACGGCGGTGATATCACTCGAAAGCGCAAGCTCTTGGAGAAGCAGAAGGAGGGAAAGAAACGAATGAAGATGGTCGGGCGCGTCGAAGTCCCGCAAGAGGCCTTCATTGCTGCGCTCTCGACCAATTCAGAGGGCGAGAAGGCGAAGGCAAAGCGGTAATCGCGTGACCCTCTCGTTCTATATCCACATCCCGTATTGCATCAAGCGCTGTGGCTACTGTGACTTCAATACCTACACACCTGCGGAACTGGGTCAGGGTGAGGTGGGTCGAAGTGAGATCTCATCTAGATATATGTCATCAGTCCAGCGAGAAATTTTACGAGCGGCTAAAGAACTTCAAACAAAGCAGCTTCCGCAGATAACAACCATCTTCTTTGGTGGTGGTACTCCATCGCTAATGGACCCTTTAGATATAGCAAGGACGATAGCGAAGATTGATGAGATATTTTCGCTCACCAAGGATTGCGAGATCACGCTAGAGGCCAATCCAGATACTTTGAATGAGATGAATGTTGCGGGTTTTGCAGAGGCTGGTGTCAATCGAATCAGCCTAGGTGTGCAATCTGCCAACCAGAAAGTCCTGGCCACTTTGGATCGAACGCATAAGAATTCAAATGTCCAGCGGGCACTTGAACTTGCGGTTCAGAATGGAATCAAGGGAAGGAGCATTGACCTGATCTATGGCACACCGGGTGAGAGTGTTGCAGCGCTCGAGGAAAGTCTTGACTTTGCACTTTCTCTGCCGATTGACCATGTATCTGCCTATGCCCTCATCGTTGAGTTAGGAACTCGTCTTGCACGGCAGGTAGCGAGTGGAGAAATTGCCACTCCAGATGATGATGAGATGGCAGATAAATACCGAATCATTGATGAGCGATTCAATCAAGCGGGATTTCATTGGTATGAACTAAGTAATTGGGCGAACTCTCTAGATGCAAGGTCGCGTCACAATCAGGTCTATTGGAACGGTGGCGATTGGTGGGGAGTCGGCCCAGGCGCACACTCTCATCTTGATGGGAAACGTTGGTGGAATATCAAGAATCCAATCAGTTACATGAACGCGCTCGATAACGATCTGACGATTATTGCTGGAGAAGAAACTTTGAGCGAGAGCGCAAAGAGTGATGAGCGGATCATGCTTGGTATTCGCCTTCGCGAAGGAATCGCGCGTGATGAGTTAAAGAAGATTCAAGAAGAAGTCGTTGCAAGATATATCGCGAGTGAGGCCGTGGATCAGAGCGCATGGGATATGGGTCGCCTCACTCTCACTCTTAAAGGACGCCTCATCGCGGATCGAATCGTGCGCGACTTAGTCCTGTAGTAACTTTGGCTCCATGACTTTTGATCTACCGCTTCTGATCATCACGATACTTCTCGCTCTAGTTTCAAGTCTTTCTGGTATCGCAAAGGTCAGCGGCAATCCTCGAGCGCTCGCTGCGCCGAGGGCAGTTGGTTCACCTGATGGACTCTCAAGGCTCGCAGGAATGCTCGAGTTGCTTGCGGGGATTGCCATGGTTCTTGGCTTGGTACTCGATTTCCTCGATCTCGTTGTCTGGGGATTGGTCACCGTTTGGATTGTGATGATCGGCGCCCTTTTCTTTCACTTCAAATCAGGAGAGATCAAAAGCGGGTTTCCAGCATTTGTCATCCTGACCCTCTCGACAATCGCTTTGACTCTTGCAATGGCGGGTTGACCAGAAGATGAATGTAGAAGCACGCCAACTCGAAGTCCTCAAGGCAATCATCGATGAGTATGTCGCCTCGCAGGAGCCCGTCGGATCGAAGATTCTCGCTGAGCGCCACTCGCTTGGCGTTTCACCAGCGACTATCCGAAATGACATGGCGGTCCTTGAAGATGCCGGTCTAATCACCCAGCCTCATACCAGCGCCGGACGAATCCCCACCAACCGTGGTTATCGACTTTTCGTTGACAAGTTAGCGACAGTAAAACCGTTATCGCCAGGTGAACGGCGGGCAATCGAGCACTTTCTTACCGGCGCCCACGATCTCGATGAGATCGTCACTCGTACAGTTCGACTTCTTGCTCAGGTAACAAAGCAGGTCGCAGTAGTGCAGTACCCATCGCTGACCCGATCAAAGGTTCGACATATCGAATTGATCACTCTCACTGCGATGCGAGTCTTGATTGTTCTCATCACAGATTCGGGAAGAGTGGAGCAGAGCGCAATCGAACTTCAAGAACCAATGAGTGAATCGCTTCTGGTTGATCTCCGTAATCGACTTAATTCGCTTGCGGTCGATGAGAGCCTTACTTTAGTTGCCGAGCGCTTGGCTCAGTTCACACAGAGTTACAGTGGATCGGATCGAATCGCAGCGACATTGATCGCGACTGCATTGATAGAGATGGCGGTTGAGAAAGCCGAAGAGCGAGTCGCTCTGGCTGGGACCGCGAACCTCGCTCGCTCCACTCAAGATTTCAGTGACGAGATTCATTCCATCCTTGAGGCGCTCGAGGAACAGGTTGTCTTGCTAAGGCTCGTATCGGATCTGGGAATAAGAAATGAGGCGATCACGGTTCGCATCGGCGATGAACAACCTGATGCGAAATTGCGCGAGATGAGCTTTATTGCCACCGGTTATGGCGCAGGGGTGGGTGGCGCTGCGCTCGGCGTCCTTGGCCCTACCCGTATGGATTATGCGAGCTCGATGCGATCAGTCAGTGCCGTTGCACGTTACCTCTCGCGCTATCTCGACGATAGTGGGGATAAGAAGTAAGAATGGATCTTTATCAAACTCTCGGCGTCGCCCGAGGTGCCTCTGATGATGAAATCAAGAAGGCCTATCGAAAACTTGCACGCGAGATGCATCCTGATATCAATCCAGACCCACTCGTAGCCGATAAGTTCAAAGAAGTGACTGCCGCTTATGAAGTGCTGAGTGATCCGGCAAAGCGACAGAGTTACGACATGGGTGGCTCAGGTTTCAGCTCCTTTGGTGGCGGTGAAGGCTTTGGTTTCAGCGACATCATGGATGCCTTCTTTGGCGGGGGTAATCGAGGGCCAAGGTCTCGCTCGCGTCCCGGGCAGGATGCATTGATTCGAGTCGAGATCTCTCTCGAGGAGGCATGTTTTGGTTGCAATCGAACTCTCAGCGTAGAGACTGCGGTGCTCTGCCCATCCTGTGCTGGAAATGGATGCGCCAAGGGATCGTCGCCGGTGGTCTGCGATATCTGTAAAGGTCGTGGTGAGACGCAACAAGTCACTCGTTCGTTTATCGGTCAGGTGATGACGACGAGGCCATGCGCATCATGCCAAGGTTTCGGCACTCGCATCACCGCGCCGTGTTCTGAGTGTGCCGGTGATGGTCGGGTTCGATCACGGAGTGAGATCGAAATAGAGATTCCTGCCGGTGTGGAAAGTGGCAATCGAATTCAGATGTCAGGTCGCGGCGAGGTTGGGCCAGGTGGTGGCAGAGCAGGGGATCTCTATGTCGAGATTGATGTCAGCGAGCATGATTACATCGTTCGAGATGGCGATGCCCTGCATATGGAGTTATCAATTCCTATGACTGTAGCAGCGCTTGGCAGGAAAGTCGAAGTGCAGACGCTCGATGGACCAATTTCGATTGAAATCAAAGCAGGTACGCAACCAGGATCAATTCACACGATTCGAGAGCGCGGAATGACTCGACTCAGGAGTGGAAATCGAGGGGATCTCTATATCCATATCGGTGTTGAGATTCCGACAAAACTTAGTAAAGAAGAGAGCGAACTTCTCGAGCGTTTTGCTTTGGCACACGATGATGCATCGCATAAAGGAAAGCGCACCGAGATTTCTAGCGGGCAATCGCAAGGTCTCTTCTCGCGCTTCAAAGAAGCTTTTCGAGGGTAGATGCTCTCCCTTTATCTCATTGATTCACGATCAATCGACTCTGACCTATTCGATTCTGACCAAATCGATACTGGCAAGAAACTTCAAGTGGGCTCTCACCTAGAGATTGGTGGCAGTGAAGCCCGCCATATGGTCAAGGTTGCGCGGCATCTTGTAGGCGATGAAGTGGCGCTGAGCGATGGCAATGGATTGATGGCGAAGGTGCGAATCAGTCAGATTGATAGAGAGAGCGTCACAGTTATCGTTCAAGAGATTGAGAATCACTCGGCACCTCGGATAACTCTCTGCGTGATTCAGGCGCTGACCAAGTCAGATAGAGCACATGAGTGCGTCGAACTTCTCGTGGAAGCCGGGGTGGACGAGATCATTCCCTGGCAGTCATCAAGAAGCGTTGGTAAATGGAAAGGGCAAGCTTCCCATGCCAAGTGGAGTGAGTGGATTCGTGGCGCGGTAAAACAAAGTCGGAGAAATCGAATCCCCTCGCTGGGGGAATTAGTTTCCACCTATAGCGATTTGAATTTCAACAATCAGAGCACCATTCTCTTGGCATTCGATGAGAACTCACGAAATACTCTTGATTCAAGTCTTTCAACGGTTCTTCCGAACCTTGAAGAAATAGATCGAATTGTGATTGTCATTGGACCTGAAGGTGGAATCACCCCCGAAGAGCTTGCCTCACTCTCGAAAATGGGTGCCATTATTTTGCGTCTTGGCGGCCCCGTCCTGAGGTCGGCACATGCCGGAGCGATTGCTCTCGGTGCAATTCAAAGCGCGCTTTCAATCTGGCGTTGATGAGATTAGGATTTCGATGATGTCATGCCTCTTCTGTTCTTTCGCTGATGGTTCGATTCCGGTCGAGCGAGTCGGCGAAAATGAAAATGCTTTTGCGATAAGAGACATCAATCCTGTCGCGCCCACTCATATCTTGATCATCCCGAAGGATCACTTTGAGAATGCAGCTGAGGTGGTGCGAGTTGATTCTGCCGTCATGGCATCGATATTTGCCTTGGCAGATGAGATCGCAAGAGCTCAATCCCTCGATGGATATCGCACCGTATTCAACACGGGCGCCAGCGTGGGGCAGAGCGTCTTTCATGCCCATCTACACCTCTTGGCTGGTCGCACCTTCGGTTGGCCGCCCGGGTAATTCGACTTCACCCTCATTGATTCTTTCCACTAAAATCCGCCGCAATGGATAAGACCGTCATAGCTGTACCCACATCAGTTCCTATGGTGACCGTGACGGGGCCAGGGGATTCCTATCTCACACAATATGAAAATGCTTTTCCAGAACTTGGTATCACAGTCCGCGGTAATGAATTCAAAGTACGTGGACCTGAAGAATCAATCTCCGAGTTCCGCTCTCTGATCTCCGAGTTACTGATCGTGATCAGATCGGGCCAGATGTTGAGCGAGGATTCAGTTGCGCGATCAATTGCCATGATACGAGGCAAGAGCAGTGAAAAGCCTGGCGAGGTGTTATCGCTCAATATCTTGAGTAACCGAGGCAAGACGATCCGGCCCAAAACAGCGAACCAGAAGCGTTATGTCGAGTCAATCGACCAGAGCACGATAACTTTCGGAATCGGTCCTGCCGGAACCGGAAAGACTTATCTTGCGGTAGCGAAAGCTGTGCAAGCCCTTCAGGCAAAACAGGTCACTCGGATCATCCTTACGAGGCCAGCGGTCGAGGCAGGCGAACGATTGGGATTCTTGCCCGGAACTCTCCATGAAAAGATCGATCCTTACCTTCGTCCACTCTTTGATGCACTCCACGACATGGTCGATCCGGATTCGATCCCCAAACTGATGGGAAATGGGACGATCGAGGTCGCGCCACTTGCCTACATGCGCGGGAGAACTCTCAATGATGCCTTCATCATCCTCGATGAAGCACAGAACACATCACCCGAACAGATGAAGATGTTCCTTACCCGTCTTGGATTTAACTCGAAAATGGTTATCACGGGTGATGTCACTCAGGTCGATCTGCCTAGTGGAACAAAATCGGGACTTCGAACCATCACCGATATCTTGAGTGGACTCAATGACATCACTTTCATCGAACTTGAGTCATCGGATGTAGTTCGCCACCGGCTCGTCAGTGACATCGTCGATGCCTATGCACGTTTTGATGTTGCCAAGTTGCCACGTCGCCAACAAAACCTCTGAGTTCATTTCATAATGGCGATTGAGATTTCAAATGAGAGTAATACGCCCTGCGGCGAAGCGGAATTACGCTCACTTGCAGAATACGCCGTTACGAAGATGCGCCTTGACCTGCAATCTGAACTTGGCATTCGATTAGTCACATCAGCAGAGATGACTTCGCTCAACAAGCAGTGGATGGGTGAGGAGGGTGCAACAGATGTACTCTCCTTTCCCATTGATGAGATGCGCCCCGGACAGAGTGATCCAGGCGTGATTGGTGACATCGTCCTCTGTCCGAGTTATGCCTTAGGCAATGCGTTGAAAAATGGCAAGAGTTTGGATGAGGAGCTTCAACTCCTAACTGCCCACGGCATCCTTCATCTCCTTGGATACGATCATCGGAACAAGCCTGATGAGAAGGCGATGTTTGCATTGCAGGAGGAGATTCTGAGAGAGTGGTGCTCTCTCCCATGATCATCTCGGTGATTCTCCTTCTCGCGCTAGCCAGTTTCCTGGCAGGTAGTGAGGCTGCCCTCAATTCCGTCAGTCGTGTCGCAGTTGATGCGATTTCTGAACGCTCAAAGGCACAAGGTGCAATGGTCGCCCGCATCGTCAAGGATCCGGCTCGTTATCTCAATGTCGTTCTCTTGGTTCGAAAAGCTGCAGAACTCACTGCAACGGTCTTGGTCGCAGAAGCTTTGATTGTGGAGATGGAGAACGATCTCGCTGCTGTTGCGATTGCCATCTCGATCATGGTTGTCGCCTCCTATGTAGTTGTTGGTGTTGGCCCAAGAACACTCGGCAAGCAGAACCCGATGAGGTGGATAGTCCCTGCTTCTTACATCTCATGGATTTTGGCAAAGATCCTTGGCCCGGTTACCGTGATATTGATTGCGCTAGGAAATGCCTTGACTCCTGGAAAAGGATTTCGAAAAGGGCCGTTCTCAAACGAAGCTGAGTTGCGTGACTTGGTGGATCAAGCTCATGAGAGCGGACTGGTCGAAGAATCCGAGCACGAGATGATTCATTCTGTCTTCGAATTGGGCGACACCATGGTTCGCGAATTGATGATTCCACGAACTGAGATGGTTTGGATTGAAGGGGATAAGAATCTTCGCCAGGCCTTATCGCTCTTCTTGCGCTCGGGGTATTCGAGAATTCCGGTCGTCGGCGAGGATATCGATTCGATCATCGGTATCGCTTACATAAAAGATATCGTGAGGCGAGTCCACGACCATCCGAAATCGGAGACAAGTGAGAACATATCTGAGCATCTGAGACAGGCGACTTTCGTTCCAGAATCAAAGAATGCCGCGGATTTGCTGAGGCAGATGCAGCGAGAACAGATTCATCTCGCCATCGTCATCGATGAATACGGTGGAACGGCGGGAATCATCACGATTGAAGACATCCTCGAGGAGATCGTCGGTGAGATTGCCGATGAGTATGACGATTTTGGTGAGGAATTCGAGCGAATTGATCCAACTAGGGCACGAATCTCCTCGCGCATGCATATTGAAGATCTTGCAGAAGAACTTGAGATTTCGATTGAGGACGCTGAAGATGGCGATATCGACACCATCGGCGGGTATATGGCGAAGATATTGGGCCGTGTTCCGATACCAGGTAGCGCCATCGAGATCTCTGGATGGCGCTTCACCGCAGAACGACCAGCCGGTAGGAGACATAGGATTACTTCGATTCTTGCTGAAAAAATGGGGAATGAATCAGAAACGGTAAAGTCATGACAAAGATCGTTCGCTTTGTCGAGCGGAGTGCGGCCGTTGGAGCCACCGACCCGCAATTTGGAATTATGGAATCAGAGAATCTGATCCGTGCGGTGGCGAGTGATCCACTTTATGCAGGCATCTCGTTACGTGATGAGAGTTTCACCTTGGACGAGGTAAGGCTTCTCGCTCCGGTCATTCCGAGAAGTAAAGTCGTATGCGTTGGAAAGAACTATGCAGACCATGCTGCAGAGATGGGTGGTGAAGTGCCAAAGCAACCCATCATCTTCATTAAACCTAACACCACGGTTATTGGTCCTGAGGAGACAATCATCTGGCCGAAGGAGAGTGAGCGAGTTGATCATGAAGCTGAGCTTGCTATTGTCATCTCCAAGATCTGTCGCCATGTTCCGCGAGATAAATATAGAGATGTGATCTTTGGCTACACCCTGGCAAATGATGTCACCGCGCGAGATATTCAAAAGATAGATGGACAGTGGACCCGAGCAAAAGGTTTTGACACCTTCTGCCCGCTAGGACCATGGATAGATACGGATTTCCAGCCAGGAGATCAGGCAATCACTTGCTATGTCGGAGATGAGAAGCGGCAAGAAGCAAAGCTCTCAGATATGTTCTTCAAGGTACCCGAGATCATTGAGTTCATCTCTTCTGTGATGACACTTCTTCCAGGGGATGTGATTCTTACCGGAACTCCCGCAGGGATTGGTCCGCTCAAGCAAGGTGGGAAGGTTCGCGTGAGCATCGACGGTTTAGGTTCACTGAGTAACCAGGTCTCTCAGGGATGAGTGAAAAAAGTGAAGTAAGGGTGCGTTTTGCACCGTCGCCAACTGGTGACTTACATGTTGGCAACATTCGAACTGCGCTCTTTGATTGGGCGTATGCGAGGCATACAGATGGGAAATTTGTCTTTCGAATCGAAGATACTGATCGTGAACGAGTCACAGATCAATACATCCAGGCAGCCGCAGAGACTTTACGATGGCTTGGACTGGATTGGGATGAAGGACCTGAAATCGGTGGCCCCTATGGCCCGTATCTTCAATCACAACGTCTCGAAATCTATAAGGAGTGGGCCGAGCGATTTCTTGCCCAAGGAGATGCCTATCTCTGTTTCTGCACCAATGAAGAACTCGAAGCAAGGCGCGAGGCAGCTAAAGATTCGAACCGCCCACCGGGGTATGACGGTGCATGTCGAAACTTGAGCGCAGATGATCGCACGAGAATGAGTGATGAAGGGCGAAAGCCTGTGATTCGAATGCGGATGCCTGAAGGCTCGACCACATTCAACGACCTCATCCGCGGCGAAGTGACCTTTGAACATAAGTTCGTCCCAGATTTTGTCTTGATGCGAAATGATGGTTCTCCGCTGTACACCCTGGCGGTTGCAGTGGACGATGTCTTGATGAAGATCACGCATATTCTCCGGGGTGAAGATTTGCTCTCATCGACTCCGCGCCAGATCAGGGTCTATCAGGCAATGGGAATGAAAGTTGAGGATTATCCGATCTTCGCCCACCTGCCTTTTGTCATGGGAACAGATAACACCAAGCTTTCGAAGCGAAATGGCGAAGTCTCGATCGCTTGGTATCGAGAGCGAGGGTTCTTGCCCGAAGCGATATGCAACTATCTTGCTTTGCTTGGTTGGTCGCCTGGTGATGATCGCGAGAATGTGACCTTATCCGAGCTCGCTCAGCTCTTTGATGTTTCGCGAGTCAATGCTTCGCCTGCGCGTTTTGATATGAAGAAACTTGAAGCGATAAATGGCGAGAAGATTCGCGCTCTATCGATAGATGAGTTGCTCAAGCGATCTTTGCCCTTTCTCATCGAATCGAAAGTGATAACGGGCAGCTACGATGAAATCGAAGTCATTAGAAAAGCTCTGCCTTTGATTCAAGAGCGAATCGTCACTTTGAGCGAAGTGATTCCGATGGTGAGTTTCCTCTTCGGTGAAGCAGTCGTGATCGCAGACGATGAAGCGAAAAAGATCGGAGATGACCTCTCTTTAAAAACATTGAATGCGGCCAAAGAGGCTCTTAGACTCGTTTCGGAGTGGAATGAGAGTTCGATTGAGTCAGCGCTTCGAGGCGAGTTGATAGAGAAGATGGGCCTCAAGCCTCGAGTTGCATTCACTCCAGTGCGAATCGCAGTGACTGGAAGTCATATCTCGCCGCCATTGTTTGAATCCCTTGCGCTCCTTGGAAAGACGCGCACCCTCGGAAGGATTTCCGCACTTCTATAAGAGGCGGTAAAGTTCGCATGCTCTTTTGGGGTATGGGGTAATTGGCAGCCCAGCTGATTCTGGTTCAGCTTGTCTAGGTTCGAGTCCTGGTACCCCAGCGAATGTTGTAACGAATGTACTAGGGCCCCGTCGTCTAGCGGCCTAGGACTCTGGCTTCTCAAGCCAGCTACGAGGGTTCGAATCCCTTCGGGGCTGCTTTACCGCTTTGCAATGACTTCAGAGAGCCTTGCCGCAGTGGCGACGACTGCTGCTGCGTGAAGACGGCCAGGCTGTCTACCTAATCTCTCAATCGGGCCACTGATGCTGACTGCCGCGATGACTTTGTTATTGGGTCCACGTACCGGCGCAGAGACAGATGCAACACCTGGCTCTCGTTCACCAACTGATTGCGCCCAACCTCTCCGCCGAATTGCTGAGAGATTAGTTGCTGTGAATCGTGCGCCTTGTAGTCCCCGATAAAGTCGATCGGCATCCTCCCAGGCGAGAAGTACTTGGGCTGCAGAGCCCGCTTGCATAGTTAGCGTCGCTCCAACTGGGACCGAATCTCTAAGTCCTGAGAGACGCTCGGCAGCCGCAACACATACTCGAACATCGCCCTGTCTCTTATAGAGCTGGGCGCTTTCACCTGTGGCATCGCGCAGAGCGATCAACGCAGGGGAGGCGGCAGCCAAGAGCCGATCTTCACCAGCGGCAGCGGAGAGTTCGCTGAATCGCGGACCCAAGATAAATCTTCCTGAAAGATCTCTCGCGACAAGACGATGATATTCAAGGGCCATCGCGAGACGATGCGCTGTCGGGCGAACGATTCCAGTCGCTGCCACCAACTCGGCAAGTGAATGCGGGCCACTTTCCAGGACGCTCAAAATATGGATGGACTTGTCGAGAACGCCAACTCCGCTATTCTTTCGCTTGTCCACAATCCAATATTGGCATCTCACGAGTTGAGACGCAACAATTCTGGATATCTCTGGTGAAGGGGGCGCAATGGGCAAGACGATGGCCGAGAAGATCTGGGCTGATCACCTAGTTCGGACCGCTGAAGGAGAGCCTGATCTGCTCTATATAGACCTTCATCTGATCCATGAAGTGACTAGCCCACAAGCCTTTGATGGGCTGCGACTTGCAGATCGAAAAGTGCGTCGTCCTGATCTCACCATCGCCACCGAAGATCACAACGTTCCTACCTTGGATATCGATCAGCCAATTGCTGATCCCGTCTCGCGACTTCAAGTCGATAAATTGCGAAAGAATTGTGAAGAGTTTGGAATTCGTATCCACTCGTTAGGTGATGTGGAGCAAGGAATTGTTCACGTCGTCGGTCCTCAGTTAGGACTTACGCAACCGGGATTGACCATTGTCTGTGGTGATTCACATACATCGACGCATGGAGCATTTGGGGCGCTCGCCTTCGGCATAGGCACGAGCGAGGTTGAGCATGTACTTGCGACGCAGACTCTGCCACTTCAACGACCGAAGACGATGGCCATCACTGTTGATGGGACTTTGAAACCCGGTGTCACTTCGAAGGACATAATCCTTGCGATCATCGCCAAGATCTCCACCGGTGGCGGACAGGGTTACGTCATCGAGTATCGAGGATCAGCGATTCGGGCGCTCTCGATGGAAGCGCGAATGACAATCTGCAATATGTCGATTGAGGCAGGGGCGCGAGCTGGGTTGATTGCCCCGGATGAAACGACTTTTGCTTACCTCAAAGATAAACCTCATGCCCCACAAGGCGCGGAGTGGGAAAAGGCAGTCACCTATTGGCGCTCGCTCCCTAGTGATGCTGACGCAAGATTTGATGCGGAAGTAATCCTCAATGCTGACGAGATTGAGCCATTCGTAACCTGGGGAACCAACCCAGGACAAGGCCTTCCGCTCAATAGGCAAGTGCCCGACCCAGCATCATTTGCGGATCCACAAGAGCGAAGCGCGGCCGAACGAGCGCTCACCTACATGGACCTTCGCCCTGGAACGCCGATGAAATCAATCAAGATTGACACTGTTTTCCTGGGCTCATGTACAAATGGTCGAATCGAAGATCTACGTGCAGCTGCTGAGATCATCAAGGGCAAGAAAGTAGCGCCAGATACTCGCATGCTTGTTGTCCCAGGTTCTGCACGAGTTCGACTCGCGGCAGAGGGAGAGGGCCTTGATCGAGTATTCATCGATGCAGGAGCAGAGTGGCGCTCGGCGGGATGCTCAATGTGTCTTGGGATGAATCCCGATCAGTTGAAACCAGGAGAGCGTGCCGCATCAACCAGTAATCGAAATTTCGAGGGGCGACAAGGCAAAGGTGGAAGAACCCATTTGGTAAGCCCGCTGGTAGCTGCTGCGACAGCGCTTAAGGGGACTCTTGCATCCCCAAGTGATTTGTGAGCTGAGAAATGAATCATTCGTTGAGAGGAAATGATTGATATGGAGAAATTCACCTCGCATACCGGGCGCGCTCTGCCGCTTCGAAGAAGCAATGTTGATACAGATCAAATCATCCCCGCGGTCTACCTCAAGCGGATCACTCGGTCGGGTTTCGAAGATGGGCTCTTTGCAGCATGGCGTAGCGACCCAGATTTCGTCCTCAATAGAAGTGAGTATCAGGGAGCAACCATTCTCATTGCAGGCGCTGATTTCGGCACGGGGTCCTCACGTGAACACGCGGTTTGGGCGCTACAGAACTACGGATTCAAGGTGGTCTTCTCTAGCCGATTCGCCGATATCTTCCGAGGAAACTCCCTGAAAGGTGGCTTGCTCACTGTGATCCTCAAGGAAAGTGAGATTGAATCACTCTGGCAGACGGTTGAGAGCGCGCCAACAACAGAGATAACGGTGGATCTCACAAAACGCACCGTCTCTTATCTGGCGGAGGGAAAAGAGCTCTCGATCGCCTTTGAAATGGACGATTTCACGCGGTGGCGCTTGATGGAGGGGCTAGATGACATCGGATTGACGCTTCGCCATACCGAAGCAGTCGATCAATTCGAGGCAAAACGAGCGAATTTCAAGCCAAAGACGCTTCCAGTTCTTCATTGAAGAGAAACTCTCAACTGCAACTGGAGAGTTTTTCACGCTGAAAATCACTTCTTTTCGTCGAATCAGGGGTGATTTTTTCTTGCGACACACCGAAGCGAATTCGTTAAAACACGCAATTTCCTGCGTAAGTTTCATACAAAGTTAAGCGAACGCTTAACTTGCACCAGAACGGGTATAAGGGGAATAGATGAATAAGGCCCAATTCATTGCGTCGTTGGCTCCATATTTCAACGGCAGCAAGAAGGAAGCACAGTACGCAGTCTCGATCGTATTTGACTCGATTGTGCGCAACATTCACAAAGGTGAAGACGTCACCATCAACGATTTCGGCAAGTTTAAGAAGGTCGATCGCAAGGCTCGAAAAGGCCGCAATCCTTTCACCGGCGAAGAGATCATGATCAAGGCGACCAAGAAGGTTCGCTTCCTCCCAGCAAAAGGACTCAAGGAAGTAATCGCAGGCGCCCGCAAGCTTGAGGCTGCTCCTAAGCCTCCAGCATCAAAGCCAGTTAAGGCCGCGGCCGCGAAGGCTGCTAAGAAGGCGCCAAAGAAGGCTGCTAAGAAGGCGCCAAAGAAGGCTGCTAAGAAGGCTAAGAAGGGCAAGCGCCGCTAGGCATTTTGTTCTTTCGAGAGATGGGCTGCATTCCGATGCAGCCCATTTTTCATGCCTATCCTTAACTCATGACCTCGGTCAAAGGCTCTGAAGTGGTGCGCTTTGACGCACCAGAGGGCAAGCCGCTCGGTGTGACTCCTTGGTATCGCATTGCAGCGAATGTCTTAAGGCCGTTCCTCGCACTCATAACCAAGAAGGATTGGCGAGGCGGAGAGAAGATCCCCAAAAGTGGCGCAGTAATTGTCGTCTGTAATCACATCTCTTATCTCGACCCGCTCTCATTCACGCACTTTCTCTACAACAACGGTAGAGCACCCCGGTATCTCGGCAAAAAATCGATTTTTGACTTTCCGGTAATCGGTTGGATTGTCACGAAGGCTGGACAGATTCCCGTCGATAGAGAGAGCGCCAATGCAGTAAAGGCGCTAGATCATGCAGTTGCAGCGCTAAGAGCAGGACACATGATTGGTATCTATCCCGAAGGCACTTTGACGAGAGATCCTGATCTCTGGCCAATGACAGGAAAGACTGGCGCTGCTCGTCTTGCACTCCTCACAGATGCGCCCGTGATTCCCTCTGCCTCGTGGGGCCCCGAGAAAGTAATTCCTCGATACGGAAAAAGAGTAAAGCTTTTCCCGCGGACCAAGTTAAGTATCAAAGTGGGAGACCCAGTAGATCTCTCACCGTGGCGTGGAATGGCCCATGACAATGGCGCACTTGAAGAGGCGAGTGAGGCGATCATGAAAGCCATCACAGTCTTATTGGAAGAGCTACGGGGCGAGAAAGCACCTGCAGTGAGATTCGATACTCGCAAAACTGATCTGCCTCGCATCGGAAACTTCAACAAGAAGAAGCGCTTCGGGAGAGCAACATGAAAGTATCCATTCTTGGCTCAGGTGCCTGGGGGACAACCCTCGCGCAAGTAGCAGCCGACGCTGGCCACGATTTATTGCTCTGGGGACGCAATAAGGAAGTTGTCGCTGAGATCAACTCATCACATCGAAACACTCGATTTTTGGGCGAAATCGAACTACCACAATCGATTCGAGCAACTGCGGACATTGATGAAGCATTTGCGCATGCAGATGCATTGATTCTTGCTCTGCCTTCACAGAGCCTTCGTGAAAATTTGGAAAACTGGAAGTCGCGATATCCAGCGAATATTCCTTCGATTTCGACGCTGAAGGGAATAGAGGTAAGCACTCATCTCCGCATGTCGGAAGTCTTGGCCCAGGTGATTGGACTTGAAGAAGAGAAGATCGGATTCATCACCGGGCCCAATCTCGCCAAGGAATTGGTGCGACGACAACCTGCAGGAGCAGTTGGCGCTTCTATCAATCCAAAAGTTGCAGATCTGATTGTTAGCATTTTCAAGACGCCATATTTTCGGGTTTACACATCAGATGACATTGTTGGCTGCGAATTAGCGGCGGCGCTGAAGAATGTGATTGCTCTCGCCGTGGGCATCGTTGTCGGTATGGGCCTAGGCGAAAATACTCAAGCGATGATCATCACGCGGGGGCTCAATGAGGTAACTCGTCTTGGTGTTGCGTTAGGTGCAGCTCCACTGACCTTTGCAGGACTTGCCGGAATGGGCGATCTCGTAGCAACCTGCCAATCCTCACTCTCTCGAAATAGGTCATTTGGCGAGACGATTGGACAGAGTGGCAATTCCTCAAGCGTGAGAGAGACTCTTGGTAAGACGGTAGAAGGTGTTGCAAGCGCAGGAGCAGTTGTTGATATGGCCCATATGGTCGGAGTTGAGATACCAATCATCGAGGCAGTTGCTGATGTGGTCTCCGGGAAAATCTCGCCCATGAAGGCGATGGCGACATTGAGTGAAATCGATACCGGCGCTGAGATAGATCTCAGTGGACCAGGTTGAAATGACTTCAAAGAAGAAGATCGCAGTCATCTGTGGCGGAGAGAGCCCAGAGCACGAAATCTCCTGCCTTTCGGGACTCGGAATCTTCGCAGCGATTGATAGAAACAAATATGAAGCGATCCTTCTCGGTATCGCCAGTGATGGCCGTCGTTTTATCGAGCTCAACGATCGGACAGATTTTGATAGCGATGAGAATGGTCTTCCGTTAATTCCACAGATGGGCGATTTCAAGGATATTCCGTCGGATGTAGATCTTCTCTTTCCGATTCTTCACGGGACTAATGGGGAAGATGGGGTCTTCCAGCGCTTCGCGCAGGAGCAGGGATTCAATTACGTAGGTTCAGGAGTATCCGCTTCTGCAATCGCGATGGACAAATCCATCGCAAAAGAGGCATTCACAAAGAGTGGACTTACAACAGCACATGGTGTGACCGTTGAAATTAGCGAGAGAGCACGAGAAAAGTGGTCGAACCTTAAGTACCCGCTCTTTGTTAAACCAGCTAGGGGTGGCTCAAGCAGAGGCACTATTAAGGTTAAGCGCGAAGCAGAAATGGAGCGTGCACTTGACTCTGCATTTCAATTCGATGAGAAGGTCTTAGTTGAAGAGGCGGTAATCGGCCGCGAGATTGAATGTGGCATTTTGGTAGAAAATGGCAAAGTCACTAGTTCAGTCGTAGGAGAGATTCGAGTCTTGGGCGGGCGAGAGTTTTATGACTATGAGGCGAAGTATCTGGATAACTTGACTCAATACCTGGTCCCTGCACCTATCGATGAGAAAGCAAGTGAGACGATTCGTGAGCAGGCGATTCGTGCATTCAAGGGAGTTGGATGTGAAGGTTTTGCACGAGTGGACTTCTTCCTAAAAGAATCGGGGCAGGTTGTAATCAATGAAATCAATACTTTGCCCGGTTTCACTCCGAAATCAGTTTTTCCGATGCTTTGGAAAGCCACTGGCAAGGATTACAAAGAAGTCGTCTCTGTCTTGATTGAAGAGGCGCTCACAGACCCCAAGTAGTTCTTATGGGATCCGAGCGCTACATACTTGTTACGGGGCAGGTCAGCGTTCTCGTGATTCCTGAGACCGCCTGAACCTTCGAGAGAATGAGTCGTCCGAATTCCTCCATGGAGGCAGCCTCTGCTCGCATGATGACGTCATACGGGCCGGTGACACCTTCAGCGATAGTCACTCCAGCGATGGCCGAAACGCTCTTTGCCACGCTGTTGGCCTTGCCAACTTCGGTTTGAATCAAGATATACGCCTGAATCGCCATGCCCAGAATGTAGCGCAGAATGGGCAGGGGGGAAAGATAGAAGTACAGTCAGATAAAGCTTTGGAGGTTTGGCGATGAATGAGCGCGAGGCCATCGCACGCCTTAAGGAGATATTCACTCCCTCAGAACGCCTTGCGAAAGAGTTACGAGTGGGCATTGGCGATGATGCCGCAATCTTCTCGCCTCACAATTCGCTCATTGCCACATCGACCGACATTGTCACTGAAGGAGTTCATTTCAATCGTGAGTGGAGCGATGCCAAGTCAATCGGACGAAAGGTAACGATTGCAAATCTTGCCGATATCTTCGCTATGGGAATGAGGCCAAATTTCCTTTTAGTCTCGGCGACGATAAAGAAAAGTGATGTCGATTCACTTTTTGAGATAGCCCAAGGGATACAGCGTGAGGCCACGCGCGTTGATGCACAAGTAATTGGTGGGGATATCTCATTAGGGGATTGCTTGACGGTTTCAATAACTGCAATCGGCGAGGGTGAGCGCTCAATTCTTCGAGGTGGTGCAAATCCTGGAGATAATCTCTATCTTGCCAATCTTCCAGGACGCTCACTTCTCGGCTTGACACAGTTGATGCAGGGCAAGCGACTAGATGAAGCCAGCATTGGATTTCATCTGGTTCCAGAGTTTGATTGGAGTACCTACGATCAAGTACGAGAAGTCGCAACGGCGATGATTGATATCAGCGATGGCATCGCGAAGGATGCCCGTGAAATCGCCAAAGCAAGTGGGGTCTGCATCGAAATCGAGAGTGAACTCTTAATGAGGCACCCTGACTTTCCTTCACACGAGATGATTGCATCAAGGCTTGGATTGGATCCCCTCAAGACAATTCTAGGAAGCGGCGAAGAGCACACACCGCTATTTACTTCTTCACCACGTCATCGAAGCCAGGTAGAGACTTTCGCTCATCGAGTGGGACGAATAGGTGAAAGCGTTCAGGGAGAAGTCCATCTTGATGGCGCACCTTTAGGGCTAGAGGGCTTCGATCACTTCAATTAGTAGATGCGAATCTGACTCTTTCTACTAACTTGTCGGTGTTGGTCAGAAGATCTCCATCGTGAAGTGCTCCGCCAATCAAGAGGGTTATATCCCGACCAAATTCCTTGATGATCTCTGGTACTCGTTCGAGTGTCATTCCTCCGGCGAGAGTGGGTGAGATCGAGGAGATCGTTGACATGGAAGAAAAACATTGATCGACGATCTCTGCACACTCCTTCTTGCTGAAGCTAAATCGACCGCCATGATTAGGAAAGATCGTAAAGTCCGCGCCAGCGAGTCGGACTAGCGTTGCGAAAAGCAGGTGATGGCGTAATCCATGAGTCGGATTCATCACAAAGGAACCGAGAAGTGCTGGATGGCTCACAATCGGAAGTGATATGGAGTCGTCATCTGCGATCGCGCGCATGGTGTCGAGTCCACATATGCCAGGCAGAACGAGCAGCCCTCCCGCTCCATGTTCTTTGGCAAAGCGTGCTGACTCAAACAACTCTTCAGTCGGACGATTCAGGCTCGGCGCGTAGATGGCATGTCGACCGAATTCGTGGTTGGCCTCAGCGATTGCGGTTGAAAGAACTTCAACTCTCTCTCGCCAGAGCGCCCACGGTTGATTAGCAAGGTTGTGATCATCTTTGATGATGTCGATTCCACCCTGAACCAGTGTCTTTGCCATGGTGGCAAGTTCTTTTGTCGAGAGTCCCATCGGCTTGAGTGCCGTCATAAGGAATGGTCGGTTCTCGATACCGAGCCCCGAGCGGAGACCTGCTACGCCAAATCGCGGTCCATTCAACGATTCAAGAAAAGATTGAGGGAGATTGATCTTCGTAATCAGCACTTTGGGAAAGAGGGAGATGTTTCCCCAGAGAAGATTGAGGAATTGTGGGAATTCATTCCCCACAAGGCGATCGTCGTAACCGATTGTTACCGACTTCCTTCTATCGCCCATCTCTTCAATCCGAAGCACTTGGCCCACTACTTTTTCTTGAATCCATTGCGGGGTAAGTCGGAGCGGGAATTCGACTGTCTGTTCGGTTCGAATCGCATCAATAAGTAGGTCGCTCGGATCAGAATCGATCTCATAGGTGATCTTGAACGGCATGGTGCATGATAACCGAGTGCGAAAAGTCGAAACCTTGAGTAGGGTGCAACGTCTTACTGAATGTATCTAGCAGGTATAGGAGATCAAGTGGTCTGGATCCAGCCGTCTACGGCCGAGATTGATGCGATTGTTCTCAACTCAAAGACGCTAGCAATCGTCGGTGCGTCGAATGATCCAAGTCGTCCCTCTCATCAAGTCATGCGATATCTCCTTGATCAAGGATGCTTTGAAATTTTCCCCATCAATCCCAAAGAAGAGAGCATTCTGGGGTTGAAATCCCTAGCTTCACTGCGCGATCTATCTGGCGAAGTCGATGTTGTCATTGTCTTTCGAAGAAGCGATGCCATTCCTGAGCTATTGCCCGAAGTCCTCACTCTCAAGCCAAAAGTTCTCTGGCTTCAGCTGGGAATACAACATGAGGAATCTGCTCGACTTGCAAGCGATTCAAGGATCGTAGTTGTGCAAGATCGGTGTTTCAAGATTGAGCATGCGAGAGCGAAGCGCTGATGAGTGATAACCAGGAATTTCGTCCTATAAATCTCGCTCAATGCGAACCGTTTCGATGGCAAGGCGTAGATGAGTTCATCTATAAGGCAGAAGATGGCACTGCATCTTTCAAGGATGTCAGTCGAAGAAAACTCTTTATCGAATCAGCCGAGTCTGGGATTGAACTTCGATATTTTGAAATTGGACCAGGCGGACATACGACCTTAGAGAAGCACGACCATATGCATCTAGTGATCCCAATACGGGGAAGAGGAAGTTGCCTGGTCGAGAATCGTCTCTTTGAACTCTCGATCAATGACATGATTCATGTGCCATCCTGGTCATGGCATCAGTTCAGAGCGGCCGAAGATGAGTTCCTCGGGTTTCTCTGCCTCGTTAAGGTAGATCGCGATAGACCGACGCTTCCAAGTGAGAGTGATTTAGAGCGACTTAAGCAAGATCCTCAGATAGCAGAGTTCATTAGGCATAGATAGCTCCGTCGGGATCCGAGGAGCCGTTTGAGCAGATTAGCGAGAGACCTTGCCAGCCTTGAGGCAGGAAGTGCAGACATTCTGTCGCTTGGTGTAGCCACGGACTAGCGTGCGAATGCTCTGGATATTTGGGTTCCATCGACGACGGGTGCGACGTTTGGAGTGAGATACGTTGTTTCCAAAGCTGGGGCCCTTGCCGCAGATGTCGCATACTGACGCCACGATTACTCCTTGAAGATGTGATTCCAAGATTATTTCTGGAACTGGTGTGAGGGGCTACAGGGTAGTCGCAAGGGGGCGGTTCGGGGAAATCGAAGCGAGATGCCCCTAGAGTGAGCGTGATATGCAGGAGAGAGCGCTTCTAGCAACAAGACTGGACCGACTGATCGGCCCAAAGAGCGCCCGCGCATTTGAAACCGCCTTCGGCTACGAGACGGCAGCTGACTTACTTCAACACTTTCCGCGCAGATATCTGCGCCGGGGTGAACTCACTCCAATCGATGAGATTCCTGATGGAAGTGAGGCGACGATTCTCGCGCAGGTTCTCTCGGCAAAGAGTCGCAGGATTCCAGGTCGCAAGGGCGGCCTCCTTGAAGTGATTGTCACCGACGGAAAAGCAAAACTCGCATTGACTTTCTTTAACCAAGTCTGGCGCGAACGAGATCTTCGCCCAGGAAAGCAAGGTCTTTTTGCGGGCAAGATAACTCTCTTCAATGGAAAGAGACAGCTAACTCACCCTGAATATCAATTGATACCTGATGGGGATGATGTTGATGGAGCCATCGATGGCTTCGCTGGCAAATTGATACCGATTTATCCAGCTACTTCGAAGTTGCCATCATGGAAGATCGAACAGGCCATGGCGGTGATCATTGACTCACTTAGCGCATTAGTCCCTCCAGAAGCTTCCACACTGAAAGAGCAGAGTCCGAGCCAGGTTGAAGATCTACTCAGTAAAGAATTACTTGAGGAACTTGGTCTTCCGTCACGGATGAGTGCTTTGATCTCAGTTCATCGCCCAAAGAGCGTTGCTGAGGCAGAGTCGGCGAAAGAGCGATTGACCTTTGACGAGGCGCTCATCCTGCAACTGATATTGATGAGACGTCGAAATTCGATTAGACGGCTCCATGCCAGGCGATGTTCATTCGATGGCGAGGGAATATTGGGGAAATTCGATCAAGTTCTGCCGTATGAGTTAACCGAAGGACAACGGAGAGTTTCGGCAGAGATCGCATCCGACCTTGAACATGAGACGCCGATGTATCGATTGCTTCAAGGCGAGGTGGGTTCAGGCAAGACCGTTGTTGCGATTCGCGCGATGCTGGCGACAGTCGATAGCGGTGGGCAAGCAGCGCTCCTTGCACCGACCGAGGTATTGGCGCAGCAGCATTATCAAAATCTCCTTCGCACCTTAGGGCCCTTAGCGGAGGCAGGACGACTTGATTCTGCAACCAGTGCAATCTCTGTTGCACTCCTAACCGGTTCATTGCCAACATCAGAGAAGTCGCAGATTCGTGAGCGACTGATGAGAGGTGAGATTGACCTCGTCATTGGTACTCATGCGCTAATTGCGGAACAGGTTGGATTTAAGAATTTAGCGATGGTCGTCATTGATGAGCAGCATCGCTTCGGCGTTGAACAACGAGATGCATTGCGATCGAGGAGTGATGTGACGCCACACGTTCTGGTCATGACGGCAACACCAATCCCGAGGACGGTCGCTATGACCGTATTCGGAGATCTCGACGTATCTATACTCGATCAACTCCCGCAAGGAAGATCTGCGATAGCTACCCATCTGATTCCGGTACTAGCAAAACCCCATTTCTTGGAACGTGCCTGGCAGAGAATTCTTGAAGAGGTTTCGAAGGGAAGGCAAGGCTATGTCGTCGCGCCTCGAATCGATCAGAAAGACTCTCTGACTGATGTGACATTTGGTCTCACCAATGATGTTGCCGAACGCGCTGCCAAGTTAGTCGAGGAAGATGGCGACGTAGAGATCGATCGAGAGATGGCTTCCGTGGCGGAGTTCTATCAGCTACTCAAAGATGGACCACTTAAATCAATCAGGATCGCACCGCTTCACGGCAAGATGACGGCGGAAGCAAAAGCTAAGACAATGCAGAGCTTTCAAGAAGGTGAGATCGATCTACTGATCAGCACTACGGTGATCGAAGTAGGAGTTGATGTACCTAACGCCACCGTCATGGTTATTTTGGATGCCGATCGCTTTGGTGTCTCACAACTTCATCAATTACGTGGTCGCGTCGGTAGAGGAGCGCATCCAGGTCTCTGCCTCCTTGTCACGCGCGCCGAGGAGAATTCCCCCGCAATCGAAAGACTTAACGCTGTCGCAAGCACTCTCGATGGTTTTGAGTTGGCGCGGTTGGATCTAGAGCAGAGACGCGAGGGGGATGTTCTAGGTGCGACACAGTCTGGAACTCGATCTCACCTTCGCCTCCTTCGGGTCTTAGCAGATGAAGAAGTGATTATCAAAGCGCGCGAGATTGCTCAAGGCATTCTTGAGCGAGATCCAGAGCTACTCCTCTCGCCATACTTGGCCGAGGTAGTCCAAGCGATGGAGGCCGAGAGTGAAGCCGCCTTCGTAGAGAAAGGATGAGCCATGAGAATCATCGCTGGTTCAGCGAAGGGTAGGAACCTGCTCTCGCCAATCGGTGAGAGCGCTCGCCCCACCTCAGATCGAGCACGCGAAGCTCTCTTCTCTTCATTGGAATCAGAGTTCGGAGATGTCGATGGAATCTCATTTCTCGATCTCTTCGCTGGATCCGGTGCTGTAGCAGCGGAGGCATTGAGTAGAGGCGCAGTTAGAGTTGTAGCAGTCGAAGGTGATCGAGAGAATGCAGAGGTAGCGCGGAGCAATCTCGAGATGGTCGGAGAGAGTGCAGATACTCGTGAGCGTGAAGTACATGCAGTGACGGTGGAGCGATACTTAGCTGGCGTCAATGCAGCGAAAGCATTCGATGTGATTTTTCTTGATCCGCCATATCAACATTCGAATTCTTCAATTAGAGAAATCGTAGAGACGCTTATCAAGAAGAACTTGCTCCATGAGAAATCACTGGTCGTAATCGAGCGTGAGAGCAAGAGTGGTTTCACCTGGCCATCGGCTATGCGTGAGGTCAAAGTGCGCAGATATGGACATGCCAGCATGCATTACGGCGAATTGATCTCTGCGTAAGGGAAAAGCTCACCTCTCAGAAGGAGTTTTTCAGGGCTAAACTCCCTCGGTGGCCATTCGCAGAGCTGTCGCCCCCGGATCATTCGATCCCATCACCCTTGGTCATCTTGATGTCATCGAACGCGCAAGTGGAATCTTCGACGAGGTCGTGATTGCTGTTCTGATTAACTCATCCAAAAGCGGGCTCTTCTCCATTGAAGAGCGAATCGGAATGATTGAAGAGTCAGTAGCGCCACTTGGAAATGTGCGAGTCGATTCTTGGAGCGGGCTTCTCGTTGACTATTGCAAAGAGCGCGAGATTTCAGTGATCATCAAAGGGCTTCGAGCAGTTAGCGACTTCGATTACGAGCTGCAGATGAGCCAGATGAATCTCAAGCTGAAAGGGGTCGAGACCTTCTTCATGGCTACCAAACCAGATTATTCGTTCCTTTCCTCTTCCTTGGTCAAAGAGATAGCCAAATATGGCGGCGATGTGAGCTCTTGGGTGCCAGGCAATGTCCTTAGCGCATTGAAAAGCCGTTATGGAGCACTTGGAGAATGATGATTGAACGATCAAACACTCACATTAGGAGAGGATGAACCATGGATTCTTTGGAGAAGTTAGAGAGCGCTCTCACCATGGTTCGAGAGGCGCGATCTGTTCCGCTCTCAGGCTCATGCGTCGTTCATCGCGGTGAGTTGACCGAGTTGCTTGATGAGATCAAATCTGCTTTACCAAATGATCTCTACGCTGCACAAGAGTTGATCGCTGCTCGGGATCGAATCGTCGAAGAAGGTCGTACATCGGCAGAGAGATTGATCGCTCACGCTCGTGAGGAAGTCGCAAGGATGGTCGAGCAGACTGCGATTGTGGCAAGCGCAAGAGAGGAGTCAACGAGAATTCTGGATGAGACTAGGTCGCAGGCAGAGAATGAAAGAGCAGAGGTCGATCACTACATCGATTCCCGTCTTGCTACCCTTGAAGTGATTCTCAACAAAACTTTGGAAGCGATCAATCGTGGCCGGGAGAGACTTGCTGGCTCCACCGATAAGGATGTGCTTTCCGAGCTCGCAGATTGATCTTTTCGCCATGAGATTCTTGCTAGATATCCATGAGTTGCCGCGTCGGGCTGGGGAGTATCGGGATTACAAGCTTGATCTGGTCCTTGAAGAAGCGCTAGGGCTCGATCTGATCTCAATCGGCAAAGGCGAAGCGATCCTTGTTGCGGTGACCGCTACATCTGTCGACGAGGGTGTCTTGATTAGAGGAAAAATCCAAGGAATAGCGCGTGGAGATTGTGCTCGATGTCTCGAGCCAGTCGTCATTGATGTCGATCAGAGTTTCGATGAGTTATTTGAATATGCAAGCAAGGCAAGCGCCCTTACCGATGAGGAAGTCGATACAGATGAAATCCTCCTTGTCGAAGAAGATGATGTGGATCTTTCGATACCGATTCGCGATGCCATTCTCTTGGCGCTACCTGTTAATCCACTCTGTGATCCCGATTGCCCTGGACTCTGCTCTCACTGTGGCGTTACCCTTCGCGATGTGGATCAATACCACTCCCATGATCAACAAGATCAACGTTGGTCAGCGCTATCTGCCCTCGCCGAAAAGTTGCGAGAAGGGGAGAAAAGGGATGAGCGTTAGGGCCTGCTGAGGCTGAAATCCTGCCGTTTTTACATTCCCTAGATTGAGTGGAATACTCCCGCCCGTGCCAGTACCTAAGCGAAAACTCTCACGCTCTCGGACCCGGGCCCGCCGTTCACAATGGAAGGCGACCCCAGCCGCGATTGCATTCTGCGATCAGTGCCAGCAACCTAAGTTGCAGCACACCGCCTGTCCGACCTGCGGCACTTATAACCGTCGACAGGTTATTTCGCTTTAACTTTGAGTTTTTCAGTTAAGCAACTTCTTCCCTAGTTAGGGTCGAAACCTCAATCTCATGAATACTTCCGACGAGAACCTCAACTCCAGGCTCGCCAACCTTGGCGTTGCACTCTCGGATCAAGTCATCAATCTCGCCCTGACGCATAGATCTTTCGCATATGAATCTGGCGGAATCCCAACCAACGAACGGTTGGAGTTTCTCGGCGATAGCGTCATCGGGCTTGTGATCACAGAAGAGCTCTATCGAAGATTTCCCGAGATGGATGAGAGTGGTCTTTCACCTTTGCGATCAGGCGTTGTCAGTACGAGGGCGTTATCGCAAGTTGCGCGTTCACTTGGGATTGGGCGAGAAGTCCTTATCGGTAAAGGCGAAGAGGTGACGGGTGGGCGAGAGAAGAACTCGATCCTCGCAGACTCACTCGAAGCTCTCATCGGTGCGATCTATTTGGAGCATGGTCTTGAAAGGGCAGAGCGAGCGATCATCACCCTGATGCAGGAAGCAATTGAAGAAGCAATCTCCCGTGGCGCCTCACTTGATGGAAAGACTTCACTCCAAGAACTGGTTGCTGCTCGAGGTGAAGGGTCACCGGAATATGAGATCTCTGAATCTGGACCTGATCACGCGAAAGAATTTCAAGCTACAGCAATCGTGGCAGGAGAACGAGTCTCTGCGGGACGAGGTAGAAGTAAACGAGAAGCTGAACAAGAGGCTGCACGACTTGCTTATCAGATACTTCTTGAGCGGGGTTAGTGGCACGTGCCTGAATTGCCTGAAGTAGAGAGCGTTCGGTTAGGGCTTCAGGAACATATTCGAGGCGCAAAAATAGTTCGTGCCCTCCAGTTTCATCCTCGAGCACTCTCGCCTGAATCTATTGCGCCTCTAGCAGCAATCGATGATTGCAAAATCACATCTGTGAATCGTCGAGGAAAATTCCTCTGGTTTGTCATGGATAAGAAGCCATTAGCTCTGGTTGCACATCTAGGTATGAGTGGGCAATTTCGAATCGATGACGTTGGACAGTCAAGGCATGCTCATTGTCGAGCGCGATTTCGAATGAAGCAGGGAAGAGGCGAATTCCTACTCTCATTCCATGACCAGAGAACTTTTGGCTGGCTTCGAGTAGACGAATTGATTAAGGGAACGCCAGCATCAATCTCACATATCGCCCTTGATCCATTCGATGAAAAGTTCGATCGCAAGGCGGTGATCACGAAGCTGAAGGGAAAGCGCACCGAGATAAAGCGGGCGCTTCTGGATCAAAGCGTGATGAGTGGTGTCGGAAATATCTACGCCGATGAAGCACTCTGGCGAGCGCGAATTCACCCACGGAAGTTGGCTGAGAAATTGAGCGAGAAGGAACTCGCCACGATATTGACCTCGGTAAAGCGCGTTATGAAGAGCGCGCTTAAGGCAGGTGGCACTTCATTCGATGATCTCTATACCAACGTCAACGGCGAGAGCGGCTATTTTGAGAATTCGCTTGAGGTATACGGTAGGGAAGATGAAGATTGTTCTCGCTGTGGTCATCTCATCAAGCGAATCAAATTCACAAATCGCTCCTCGCATTTTTGCCCGCATTGCCAACCGCGTCGCTAAAGCCTCAACTCATACTTCAGACTTAATGATCCTTAACGTGGCCACCTCCGCATCATCAACGAGGTGCTCAGGTAGGTTTTACGCGTGTATTTGAAGAGTATGACGCTCAAGGGCTTCAAGTCCTTCGCCAACCCCACCACTCTCATACTCGAACCAGGAATCACCTGCGTCGTCGGACCGAACGGTTCTGGAAAGTCCAATGTCGTTGATGCGCTCGCATGGGTGATGGGCGAGCAAGGGGCAAAGTCGCTTCGTGGCGGAAAGATGGAAGATGTCATCTTTGCGGGAACAAGCGGCAAGGCGCCGTTAGGTAGAGCGGAAGTCTCGCTGACGATCGACAATAGCGACGGTGCACTTCCTATCGATTTCTCCGAGGTGACGATCTCACGAATCCTCTTTCGAAATGGCCAGAGTGAATATCAGATCAATGGTGACACGGCCAGACTCCTTGATGTCCAGGAATTGTTGAGTGATAGCGGTATCGGCCGAGAGATGCATGTCATCGTCGGTCAGGGTCAACTCGATGCAATCTTGATGGCAAATCCAGAGGAGCGACGGGCATTTATCGAAGAGGCAGCAGGAGTCCTCAAACATCGCAAGCGCAAGGAGAAGGCGCTTCGAAAACTCGAGTCTATGCAAGGCAATGTGGCTCGGATCCAAGACCTCACCGCGGAGTTGCGTCGACAACTTCGACCTCTCGGCAAGCAAGCTGAGGTGGCGAAGAAGGCTGCGACTATCCAAGCCGATCTTCGTGATGCGAAGTTGCGATTGCTTGCCGATGACATCGTTGGTTTGCGACGAGTACTCGAGAACGAGAGCAAAGATGAGAACTCATTGCGAGCGCGAAAGAGTGAGGTTGACCGCGAGCTTGGTCGGATGAGAAACCGCGAGGTCGAACTCGATCAACTGGCAGCAACCGAGGGGCCGGCGTTAAGCGCGGCTCAAGATAACTATTACAGCCTCACTGCCGAGCGAGAGAAATTACGTGCAACCGCGAGCCTTGCATCCGAGCGAGCCAAACTCTTAGCCGAAGATGTCGAAGAAGCGAAGATCACCGGGCGAGACCCTGAGGCGCTCGAAGCTGAGGCCGCCGTATTGAAAGTGGAGGAAGAGAAACTTCGCGAAGCAGTCAAGGTTGCAGCCAGTGACCTCACAGATGCAACTTCCAAGGTGAGTGCGCTAGAAAAGTCTTACCGCGATGAGGAATCGAAAGTTTCTGCGGCTCTACGCGCCCTCGCGGATCTTCGAGAGGGAAGCGCTCGGCGTGAAGGTCATCTCACTATGGTGGAGTCGAAGATTGCATCCGCAGAAGATGAGAAGAGTCGATTGCTTGCCTCCCGCGCTTCTTCTCAGGAAAGGATGGAGCGATCCACAGTTTCATTCGCAGCCCTTGAGGCTGAGCTTTCGGGCCTTGGCGCGGGTGAAGAGCGCTTGGATGCGGATTATGAGGTGGCGCGCGCTGCTCTGGAGAATGCAAAGGCTAAGGAATCAGAGTTACAGAAGCGATTAGTTGAGATTGAGCGAGATCTCTCATCTGCGCAATCTAAACGTGACGCACTACAGCAAGCTTCAATCCATAAAGATGGCGCAGGAGCACTTCTTGCCGATCCACGCGGTATCGCAATAAAGGGAAGTGTTGCCTCACTTCTTGAGATTGAAAAAGGCTGGGAGAGCGCCGTCTCGAGTGCTCTAGGTTCCCTCGCTGATGCTCTGGTCTTAAGCGATTTATCATCAGCGGTAAAGGCACTAGCGCTTCTCAAAAGCGAGAATCAAGGTCGAGCAGACCTGCTGATTCTTGGCGAAAGCAGTGGTGGCAAAGTTTCTATTCCAGCAACGCTTACCTCGCTGAGGTCGAAAGTCTCCTCGACAATCCTTGGAAATGCGATCGAGTCACTTCTACCCAACCATGTCGTTGCTGATGATCTATCTGAGGCGGAACGAATCATCAAGGAATATCCAGAAATTATCGCTGTAACCGCAGATGGGGAAATGATTTCATCGCGACTTGCTAGGGGTGGGTCCGGAAACTCCTTGATTCAGATTGCCAAGCTCATTGAGACAACTGAAGAACTAATCGGAAATCTCTCGCATGAACGCGATCGCATCAAATTCGAATCAAATACTGTGAAAGAAAAGCGCGAGGATGCAGAGCGGGCTTATGAAGCGGCGAAAGCCGAGCTCAACGAATCTGATTCAAAGATGGCATCCCTTACCGAATCAATGGCCGGTCTTGGTCAGAGCATTAAGAGCGCAAAGGATGAGATTGCTCGAATTGATACTGCAATAAGCGCGGTTGAAGCAAATATCACCAAGCTCGCAGATGAGTTGAAGGAAGCGAAGGATGCACTCACCACCGCCCCTGTATCAGCTACTGAGCCAGATACTTCGATAGCAGAGAGTTTGAAATCAGAACTTGCAACGGCGCGTGGCGTTGAAGTCGATGCCAGACTGCAACTTCGAACCACTGAAGAGCGAGTCACTGCGTTAGTTCATCGAATAGAGGAATTGATTGAGAGTGCAAAACGCGAACGTGAGAGCGCTTCGAGGCAGATCGCCAGACGTGAAGCGCGAGGGCGCGGGGCAGTAATCGCCCAGGAGATCGCAGAGACAGCGTATGAGGCTCTGATCCAGATCGAGATTTCTATCGCTGCGGCAGCTGCTGAACGAGAGCGCCTTGAGATTTCGAGATCTGATCGCGAAGGCGAGACCTTGGCTTTGAGATCGACGATTCGAGAGTTGGCCGCAGAGCTTGAGACTCTCACATCAAGTGTTCATCAAGATGAGATTGCCAAGGCAGAACAGAGACTTCGTATCGAACAGATTGAAACTCGAGCGCTTGAGGAATTCGGCCTTGATGGTCAAACTCTTGTTGCTGAATATGGCCCCGAGAACCTGGTGCCTACATTTATCGAGAGTGAGAGCGGCGAGATTACGCAAGGGGATGAAGTACCGTTTAAGCGAGAAGCGCAAGAGAAACGCCTTGCCGCTGCAGAGCGCTCGCTCACCTTGCTTGGCAAGATCAATCCTCTGGCCCTTGAGGAGTACAGCTCGCTCGAGGAGAGATTGAAGTATCTCGCTGATCAGATGGAAGATCTGAAGAAGTCACGAAAAGACTTGATGGATATCGTCAAAGAAGTGGATGACAAGGTCCTGGAGATCTTCACTCAGGCATACAACGACACCGCGAAAGAATTCGAAGGGATCTTCTCCAGACTCTTCCCTGGCGGTGAAGGAAAGTTGATTCTCACCAATCCTGACGACATGTTGACCACCGGAATTGATGTGGAAGCAAGGCCACCAGGCAAGAGAATAAAGCGACTCTCACTTCTCTCGGGTGGTGAACGTTCCCTTACTGCGGTGGCGCTTCTGATTGCGATCTTTAAGGCGCGACCGAGTCCGTTCTATGTGATGGATGAGGTCGAGGCAGCGCTGGATGACACCAATCTCGGCAGATTACTTGGCATTCTGGCGGAACTGCGCGCGAGTTCGCAGTTGATTGTCATCACGCATCAAAAGCGAACCATGGAGATTGCAGATGCCCTCTATGGCGTGACGATGCGCGGCGATGGCGTCTCTGAAGTGATTTCGCAGCGCATTCGAGAAGTACAAGCTCTCTCCTCGTAGATCTCAGATCGGAGAAGAGATGGGAATCTTTGCACGCTTCTTTGAAAAAGTTGCCTCACTCCGTGGTGAACCAACTCAAGAAGAGGTAGCTGAAATCCAAGCGACGCTCATCGCCGCAGATATCGGCCCTACCCTCACTCAAGAGATCATTAATCTCGTCAAACGTGAACGAGGAGATCTTGCCTTGGCAGTAAAAAGTGAGTTGATGAAGTGTTTTGTCTCCAATTCTCGGGAGCTGATAAGGCGCGAACCATTGACCACGTTTATGGTGGTTGGGGTGAATGGAACTGGAAAGACCACAAGCGTTGCCAAGATTGCAGAGCGTTTTCACCGCTCAGGCGAGAGAGTCTTGTTAACGGCAGCAGATACATTTCGGGCGGCTGCCATCGAACAACTTTCAACCTGGGCCGATCGAATTGGCGTGGCAATTCATTCGAGTACTACTGGATCTGATCCGGCATCAGTTGCTTTTGATGGTGCCAAGCGGGCGATGAGTGAAGGTTTCACAGTACACATCATCGACACCGCAGGTCGATTACATACGATGAGCAACTTGATGAGTGAACTTGGAAAGGTCAAGCGCGTTGCCGAGAAAGTCTCTTCCGTCGATGAAGTCCTGCTAGTACTTGATGGCACGGTGGGTCAGAATGCGATTGTTCAAGCGCGAGAGTTTATGGGTGCTGTTCCAATAACTGGCCTCGTCCTCACCAAGATGGATGGATCGGCCAAGGGCGGGGCGCTTCTTGCGATCGAGCGGGAACTTTCGATCCCGATCAAGCTGATCGGGACGGGGGAGAAGGTCTCTGATCTTGAGATTTTCGAACCTGCTCTCTTTCTCGACCGAATGCTCGCCTCGTAACACCTTCGTAACAGAGCGCGCTAGAAAGTCACCTCGACGAAATAGAACGAGGGTTCTTCTGTAACTCATTCCAACCACGATTCGCTACTCACCTCATCGTCGAGAGTCGAGTTGCGGGCACGTGAGCCCCAGTCAAGAAGAATCTTGAAGGAGTGAAGTTATGGATACCGGCGATACCGCGTGGATGCTAATCAGCACTGCGATGGTTTTATTGATGACACCAGGACTTGCAATGTTCTACGGTGGAATGGTCCGAGCAAAAGGCGTTCTCAATATGATGATGATGTCTTTCATCTCAATGGGACTCGTCGCAGTTGTTTGGGTCCTCTACGGCTATTCGATGACCTTCGGAAAAGATCTCGGATCAGGGTTACTCGGATCTCCCACGGAGTCGTTTGGTCTGACTGACATCTTGGGAAGTGACTCGCTCTTTGGCACGATTCCCACATCAGTATTTGCAGTCTTCCAGATGATGTTTGCCATCATCACAGTCGCACTCATCTCAGGCGCAATCGCTGACCGAGCTCGTTTTGGCGCATGGATCCTATTTGTCATTATCTGGGTCACGATTGTCTATTTCCCCGTAGCTCACTGGGTCTTTGATTTCGATGGCAAGGATGCTGATGGCAACGTGATCGATCCAGGTGGGTGGATCGCCAATGATCTCGCCGCAATTGATTTTGCCGGCGGTACTGCGGTCCATATCAATGCTGGCATCGCTGCCCTGGCACTGGCCTTTGTCTTAGGAAAACGCGTCGGTTTTGGCAAAGAACCATTTAAACCGCATAACCTCACTCTGGTAATGCTCGGTGCAGCGCTACTCTGGTTTGGGTGGTTTGGTTTCAACTCCGGATCTGCTGTCGCTGCAAATGCAACTGCAGGTGTGGTCATGCTTAATACCGTCGCCGCAACAGGGGCCGCAATGCTTGCATGGCTCTTGGTTGAGCGAGTGAGAAATGGCCATGCGACAAGCCTTGGCGCAGCCTCTGGAATTATCGCTGGTCTCGTTGCGATCACACCAGCATGTTCTGCGGTTGATCCCCTTGGTGCGATGGCGATAGGAGCGATTGCATCTGCCGCTTGTGCCTATGCAGTGAGCCTTAAATATCGACTCGGCTATGACGACTCGCTCGATGTCGTGGGCCTTCATTTGGTGGCAGGACTCATCGGATCCATCTTCATCGGATTCTTCGCAACCTCTTCAGCGCCGGCTGGAGTCGATGGACTCTTCTATGGTGGTGGTAGTGATCAACTCGTCAAACAAACCATCGCTAGTTTTGCAGTACTTGGCTACTCCTTCGTTGCAACATGGTTGATTGCTACGGTCATCGATCGCACGATGGGTTTCCGTATCACTCAAGAAGCTGAGATAACGGGCATCGACCTTGCAGTCCATGCTGAGTCGAGCTATGAAATTGGAAGTCAGGGTGCAACACGAGGAGGATACGCATCATGAAACTCATAACAGCGATTATCAAGCCTGCCAAGATGGAGGATGTGAAGAACGCGCTCACCGAATATGGCGTTGCTGGAATGACTGTCTCAGAGGCGAGCGGATTTGGGCGTCAACGAGGACATACTGAGGTCTATCGTGGAACTGAGTACACAGTTGACTTAGTACCGAAGATCCGAATCGACGTACTTGTTGATGAGAGGGATGTCGATGGCGTAGTCAAGGCGATATCAAAAGCGGCATCAACTGGTGCGGTAGGAGACGGGAAAGTCTGGGTGACGCCGGTGGATCATGTGGTTCGCGTGAGAACCGGTGAGACGGGAACTTCAGCAATATAGGGAGATATCTCTTAGCGAAACCGGGGGCGAGAAGCACTTACTTCCGGTTTCGCTAGGCTCGTCGGGTGTTTGAAGGCCTCACCGAGCGAATCGCTTCGACCCTTAAGTCCTTAAGGAGCAAGGGACGCCTTGGCGCCTCCGACATCGATGAGATAGCAAGTGAGTTAAGTGAAGCGCTTCTTGAAGCCGATGTTGCCCTAGAAGTAGTCAAGGAATTCGTAGAGACGATAAAGTCGCGAAGCCTTCAGAGTTTGGCAGAGGCAACACCATCCATCAACCCCGCATCACAGATCACAGAGATCATCAATCAAGAGTTGATTTCTATTCTCTCGGGAGATGGATCACGATTCACTTTCTCAAAACGGCCGCCAACTGTGATCATGCTGGCCGGACTTCAAGGTGCAGGAAAGACCAGCGCTGCCGGCAAGTTAGCGAGATTCCTCAAATCTCAAGGGAACACACCACTTCTTGTAGCCGCTGACTTGCAGAGACCAAATGCGGTGACACAACTTCAGCTGGTGTCAGAGAGCGTCAAAGTTCCCGTCTTCGCACCAGAACCTGGAAATGGCGTCGGTGATCCCGTACGGGTCGCTAAGGATTCGATTATCTTTGCAAAAGAGAAACTTCATAATGTCGTAATCATCGATACTGCGGGGCGTCTAGGCGTGGATCAAGAGATGATGGCGCAGGCAGCGGCAATCAAGGCGGCCACAGATCCCGATGAAGTCCTCTTTGTGATGGATGCAATGACCGGACAAGATGCTGCCGTAACAGCGAAAGCATTCTCATCGGGTGTTGGAATCAATGGCATCATCCTGACCAAGTTAGATGGCGATTCACGTGGCGGAGCCGCACTCTCGGTTGCCAGAATCACCGGAAAGCCAATTCGGTTTATCTCCACCGGAGAGAAGCCAGCAGATTTTGATTATTTCTATCCAGAGCGCATGGCCTCTCGAATTCTTGGGGCAGGCGATATCGCAACTTTGGCAGAGAGCGCGAAGCAAGCTTTTGACTCCGATACCGCTGCACGCCTTGAGAAGAAGTTTGTGGAGGGTGATGACTTCACACTTGAAGATTTCTTGGAGCAACTTCAGGCAATGCGGAAGATGGGTTCATTCTCAAAGTTGCTTGGAATGCTGCCTGGCGCTCAAAGTGGCGCGATGAAGAAGCAGATTGAGGGATTAGATGATCGGGAATTGATAAGAACCCAATCCATAATCGATTCGATGACACCCGGAGAGCGACGAGATGTGAAAGTTCTCAACGGCTCGCGTCGCGCGCGAATCGCTCGCGGCAGTGGACGCAGCGTCACCGAGGTCAATGATCTTGTTGAAAGATTCCAAGCGGCGCAGAAGGTGATGAAACAGATGCGTTCGGGCACAGGTATTCCTGGTGCTCAGATGGCAGGTGGACCCGGAATGGCTGGGATGCCGGGGCTACCTGGTTCCTTTAGCGCACCTGGTCGTGGTGTTGGTGGTGCCTCCGGTGGGCGAGGAGGGAGCCAGCCTCCGAAGAAGAAGAGTCGCTCTGGCAATCCCGCGAAGCGAGCCGCTCAAGAGCGCGGCTAGCGCCCTTCGATTTGGGTGGGTAGCGATCGGCTGGCAGAATACGAAACCTGCTCGAGAGCCCCTCTACCTCTCAGCTTGATAAAGAACTGACGCTTGAGATTGATTTCTTGCGGCCCACTCGCCAGAAGCCAAGACTCTTCGAGGTCAAACCTCGATTGTTGGCGCAGCTCTTCACAACAACTAGCAGTTCTATAAAAGGAGAATACAGAGTGGCAGCTAAGATTCGTTTGATGCGTCTTGGGAAAATCAGGACACCACATTTCAGAATCATCGTTTCGAACTCGCGTTCGGCACGAGATAGCAAGGCGATCGAAGAAATAGGTCGATACACGCCAAATGTCGAGCCTTCATTGATTCAAATTAATTCTGATCGGGCACAGTATTGGCTGGGCGTAGGCGCTCAACCATCCGAGGCCGTCACTGCACTCCTCAAAGTGACAGGTGACTGGCAGAGGTTCCATGGTCTGCCAGGAAG